>ERZ808029.81-NODE-81-length-106659-cov-71.484885_pt1 | contig 106659 bp, 69 predicted proteins | sample MGYA00380185_ERZ808029 | MGnify/ENA primary metagenome ERZ808029 (study PRJEB31490, sample SAMN06133404) | mouse gut metagenome | isolation source: M2_3 | host: mice | place: China: Chengdu | collected 2015-05 ... | reverse complement strand
AATCAAGAGAAAAGCTCACGTAAAGCAAAGCTTTTCTCTTGATTTTTTAGAAAGAGGAACATTTACTGAATATCCCTCATTATTCTGACCATATAAAAGAAAAGCTCCTATAAGTCTTTGACTTACAGGAGCTTTTCGTGGGCCATCTTGGGCTTGAACCAAGGACCTCCAGATTATGAGTCTGTTGCTCTAACCAACTGAGCTAAAAGCCCGATGTATCCATTAACTGGATGCGGTGACAAAAGTAGTATTTTCCGTCGAATTATGCAAATTCTTTCGAGAAAAAACTGTAATCCTTTGCTTCTAGAACTTATATTTGCGCTTCGGATTCTTGGGGAACCATCCTTTTTGTACCCGTTCTTCCTGTTCGAAAACCTCTTTGATCGTCCAGAAGGAAGAAAACGCAAACACGCCTAATAAAGAAGATAAGATCACATTATCGATACTTAAGGAGGCAATCACACCGGCAATGCCGAGTATCAGGAATATCCACCAGCATTTTGTGCCCCAGTAATATTCGGCCTTTACCACGACGGGGTGAAAAAGGCCGATAATCAAAAAGGTACAGATTCCGATGAATAACCCTGCAAGGTGATATTCATTTAGAAACTCCATCACAATTATTTTTCAACGCGGATGGGAATCTCTTTCTTGATACTCTGTTCCAGAGAAATCAGAGTCTCGGTAGCTACTACACCCGGTATTTCTTGCATTTTGTTATTCAGCAAATCCATCAGATGTTCGTTGTCGCATGCATAAAGTTTTGTCAGCATTGTGTACGGGCCTGTAGTGAAATGACATTCCACTATTTCGGGAATCTTTTGTAATTCCGCTACGACAGATTTGTACATGGAGCCTTTTTCCAGCTTGATACCCACGTATGTACAAGTTCTGTAGCCCAATGATTTCGGGTTCACATGGTAACCAGAGCCTACAATGACACCTAGGTCAATCAGTCTTTGCACGCGCTGATGGATAGCTGCGCGTGATACTCCACATTCGGCTGCTACGTCTTTAAAAGGGATGCGGGCATTCTGGGAGATAATCTCTAGGATCTGCCTGTCGAGGTTGTCTATTCTTTCCATAATAATAAATTGTAATTTCCTGTTGTTATCAAATAGTAAGCAAATATAGAGATTTATTTTAATTATTCTTCTTTTCGGAGAAAAAAAATAGGAAAAAGCAAAAAAAAGAGGCACAAACGTTTTGCGCCTCTTTCCTTTTTCTATTTAGAAAAGAACTTTCTTATTTCTTATCTTTTTCGATGCTCAACAGTTCAACTTCGAAAATCAAAGTAGAGAACGGTTTAATTTGGTTGCCAGATTCTCTTGCACCGTAAGCAAGTTCTTGTGGGATATAAAGTTCCCATTTAGAACCTACAGGCATCATAGTCAAAGCTTCTGTCCAACCTTTGATTACCTGGTTAGCACGGAAAGTAGACGGTTCGTTACGTTTGTAAGAGCTGTCGAATTCTGTTCCGTCAATCAAAGTACCTTTGTAGTTCACTTTCACTTTGCAAGTGTCAGCAGGAATTTCACCTTTACCTTCAGTGATTACTTTGTATTGCAGACCGCTTGCAGTTGTTTTTACGCCGTCTTTAGTCTTGTTTTCAGCAAGGAACTTTTCGTTTTCAGCTTTATAGTCAGCATATTTTTCTTCCAAAGCTTTTGCTTTGATAGTTTCCATAGCTGTACGAGTATATTCTTGAGCTGCTTCCATAGTCATTACGCCGCCTTTTTCCAAAGTACCTGCGATGAAACCTGCCATGAAGTTTTCTTTGCTGATAGTTTTAGTAGAGTCTGTACCAAACAATTCTTGGTTGATACCTTTCATCATCTGGTTGCTGATTTGCTGACCGATTTGCAGACCTGCCATGTAAGCGATGTCTTTTTTGCTAGTCTTGTTTGCGCCTTCATTCAAACCTTTGATGAATTCTGCCATATAAGCAGTATCAACATCCAGACGACCTGTCAGATAGCCTTTCAGACCTTGAGTCTGAGCCATACCGATAGAATACGACAGTGAGTCGATGTCTGTTTTCAGATTTGCTTTAGGAGCTTGAGCTGTACAAGAAGCAAGGCTTGCTGCAGCGGCGATTGCCATAAAAATACTAACTTTTTTCATTTTGCTTTGAAATTTTTTATTTATAATACTTCGAGTAATTCTACTTCAAAAATGAGTGTGCTGTGAGGAGGAATCATTTCTCCGGCACCTCTTGCGCCATAAGCGAGTTCTGACGGAATATACAGTTTCCATTTAGAACCTTCCGGCATCAGCTGCAAAGCTTCCACCCATCCCGGGATTACTTGGTTGACGCCGAATACAGCCGGTTCTCCGCGTTGGATAGAGCTGTCGAACAGTGTACCGTCGATCAATGTACCTTCATAGTGGCATCTTACCTGATCGGTAGCTTTCGGCTTTTTACCTGTACCTTCTTTGATGATTTCATATTGTAGTCCGCTGGGAAGGACAACTACGCCCGGTCCTTTTTTGTTTTCTTCGAGGAATGCCTGTCCCTGCTCAATAGCAACGGCACTCATCTTAGATTCCAATTCTTCGAAATATTTGTTCACTATTTCGCGGGCTTCATTGTGGCTGATAGCCGTCTGATTACCTTCTAATACATCTTTGATTGCTTGTGCGAAATCATCTACCGCAAGGTTTTCGATTCCCATGCTTGATAAGTTTTGACCAATTCCGAGGCCAATAGAGTAACTGAATTTATCCATATAATGTTTTTTGTTGGCGATTGAAATGTATCACCTTCATGGTTTTAGCTTTCAATCAATTGCAAATTTATGAAACGCAAAAGTACGTGTTTTATTTGAATGATTTAGCATTTGCTATTTAAAAATTCTTATATCTGTGAAAGTTAATCGCTTTTCTTTAAAGAATTAGTTTTTTGTTCGTAGGATTTAATCGGCTTATTCTGATTATTTAGGTTTGTTTATGCAGATAATTAATCGTCTGACTATAGTTTACTTTTCGTCTAACTATAGTCAGACGAAAGAATAACTATAGTCAGATGTAAATATAACTATAGTCAGACGAATAAATCTTAGTATGTCTGACACTAACTATCTGTATCTTTCATCTTAAAGTTTCGTATATATCAGGTTAGATTAAGCGTAAGAAAGTCTTCTTTTATTCGATGATTCTGATTACATTTGTGTGGCTATTAAAAAAAGAAGGAGGAATAGTAATGAAAAATCTGGTAGTTTTGACGGGTGCCGGTATGAGTGCCGAGAGTGGGATCAGTACATTTCGGGATGCGGGTGGTTTGTGGGATAAATATCCTGTGGAGCAGGTGGCTACTCCTGAAGGTTATCAGCGGGACCCGGCTCTGGTGATTAATTTCTATAATGAACGCCGGAAACAGTTGTTGGAGGTGAAACCGAACCGTGGGCATGAATTGTTGGCGGAACTGGAGAAAAGTTTCCATGTAACGGTAGTGACACAGAATGTTGATAATCTGCATGAACGTGCCGGAAGCAGCCACATTATTCATCTGCATGGCGAACTGACAAAAGTATGTTCTAGTAGAGATCCATATAATCCTCAATTTATAAAAGAGCTGAAACCGGAAGAATATGAAGTGAAGATGGGAGACAAGGCCGGTGATGGCACTCAATTACGACCTTTCATTGTATGGTTTGGAGAAGCTGTGCCGGAAATTGAAACAGCTATCCGCTATGTGGAGAAAGCGGATATTTTCGTCATTATCGGTACATCGCTTAATGTATATCCTGCGGCGGGGCTGCTTCATTATGTACCGAGAGGAGCAGAGGTGTATCTGATTGATCCGAAACCGGTAGATACGCATACTTCCCGTTCGATACATGTAATTCAGAAGGGGGCTTCTGAAGGAATGGGTGAATTGAAACAATTGTTGGGAATTTGAGACTTCTTTCCCTCCGTTTTATTCCAGTTCGCTGACAAAAATATGATTATTCCGGAGTACTTCCGATATTTCGAGTGCAGTGATACCACTGCACTCGATTCTTAATATTTTCTCCCAGTCCTCAAAGTCCACATTCCATTTGTCTATTTGAGGGAACTCTGCCAAAAGTTTTCCTATGCGTTTGATGTCACATCTTTTGGTGATAGAAGTTCGAAAAATCAGAATCTTATTTTCTTTTTCCATATTCTTTAGCGTTTTATTTTAGTGAGCGGAACTCCCGGATCGTCATACTGAAATGCAGCCTGAAATTGCGACTTAACAGCGAAAGGCTGCTAAAGCCGCAAAGGGCGGCAATTTCGGTGGCGGAAAGTTCCTTGTTTTGTTTTAATAATAGGGCTGCTTTTTCAATCCGGGTGCGTTTGATATAATCCGTAGGCGTTTCGCCGGTCAGGATTGTAAATACGCGGTGGAAGTGGAAAGGAGAAAAGCATGCGATACCCGCCATTTTCTGCAATGATAACGGCTGGTCTATGTTTTGATGGATATAGTCGGTCACTTTGTTGATCCGTAACTGATATTCTTCCTTATTTATATCTTTCGTTTCCATATCTTCTGCAAAATAAAGGATAATAAATGCCGGAGAGTTATCCTATCTTGCTAACTTCTCCGGCAGATAGTCAATTATCTTTTTTGTCCTATATAGAATACATAGCCGTAGTATTCCTTATACTTATTATATAGGCTCTCTTCGTGTCGTTGACCGGCGATGAGGTCTGCGGCAGCTTCATTTCCTGCATATTCCTTCAGAAAGGCTTCCTGAACCGGGAGTTGGGGAGCATAGAAATGCTCGGTCCAGCAATTTTCCGGTAAGATGAAATGGGCTGTCGGGATATATCCGGCTTTCTCCATTTGTGCTATTTTTCTCGGAATCGTATCGATTTCCGGGTAATTAGCCATCCAGAAGTCGTCTATTTCGGAGGGGCGTTCCGGGGTGAACCAGGATGCTTCCGTTACAGCGATGAACCCGTTCTTTTTCAGGAACTTGTTCCATTCATTCATGCCGCGTTCGAATCCTATATTATAGATAGCTCCTTCGGACCAGATCAGATCGAGTTCTTCCTCTTGAAACGGCAAAGCGTCCATAGAACCGACAATGCCTTTTACTCTGTCTTCGCAATGGGCTTCTATTGCATTTCTGTTGAATATTTCGATGAAGTCGGGGAAAAGATCGATGCCTGTAATTTGCCCTTTCGTATAGTTAGCTAATGCCATTGTCTGCCCGCCTGTGCCACAGCCAATATCGGCTATTCTGGCTTCGTCAGACAGTTCGTTGGTGAAACTTAGAGCTTTTTGTGTGACTTCAGGGCTTCCCGGACCTTGACGTTTTAGTCCTTTGAAGTAATTACATATCAGTGTAAAATCGAATTCGTGGATTGTTTTTAATTCGTTACTCATTGTTTTTTAATGTTTTAGCAGTACGGTAAATGAAAGCATGTGACGATGCTTGTGACCATTTGACCATACAAATAGTTTAAAATTTAGATATAGAAAATAACTCTGACAAGAATATGTCAGAAAACATAAGGGATAATCTGTAATGAGAGGAAGGCTTACAGATTATTTACAGAACGGAATCCTTATGGAATGAAAATGAGTTAAACATCCAATTTTTCTTTTAGTTTGTGACAAAGATAGGATTTTAGGTGTAAAACTCAATGATAACTTTGATGAAAAAATACTGTAAACCTGCATTTTAGCAAGAATCGTCAAATAGAGACCCGTTTGTCTGTCCGGTTGTATGGATGAGATTGACTGCCCAAATTGATTGAAACTACCTATTTTTGAATTACATTTGCAGGATATTAGATACAAATCTCTTATTTAATGTATAATACCGATGAAAAGCAAATTATTACTCGCATGTACCATTCTGTTTTTCTGTTCCTCTTTTCTGTGCGGACAGAATCAAACATCTAAAGTTGCAAACTCTGCTGAAACGAATAATGGAGCTGTCCGGCATCCATGGCAAGGAAAAAGAGTGGGGTATTTGGGAGACTCTATTACAGATCCCAACTGCTATGGTGACAAAATAAAGAAATACTGGGATTTCCTGCAGGAATGGCTGGGGATTACTCCTTATGTATATGGTATCAGCGGCAGACAATGGAATGATGTGCCCCGTCAGGCCGAGAAACTAAAGCAGGAACACGGTGGAGAAGTGGATGCTATCTTGATTCTGATGGGTACGAATGATTTTAATGACGGTGTGCCTATCGGAGAGTGGTTTACGGAAACAGAAGAACAGGTGATGGCAGCCCGCGGACAGACCAAAAAGCTGGAAACCCGCAAGAAACGTACGCCTATGATGGATGGAAACACGTATAAAGGACGTATCAACATCGGAATCAACAGGCTGAAACAACTGTTTCCGGATAAGCAGATTGTACTATTAACCCCGTTGCACCGCTCACTGGCGGATTTTGGAGAGAAGAACGTGCAACCGGATGAAAACTATCAGAATAGTTGTGGTGAATATGTGGATGCCTACGTACAGGCTGTCAAAGAAGCCGGCAATGTATGGGGAGTGCCCGTAATTGATTTTAATGCGGTAACCGGACTGAACCCGATGGTGGAAGAACAACTGATTTACTTCTACGATGCAGGATATGACCGTTTACATCCTAGTACAAAGGGGCAGATACGTATGGCACGTACGCTGATGTACCAGTTGCTTGCGCTGCCTGCAACATTTTAAAGAGAACCAGCTTTACCGGTGAATCACCGCACGGATCACAAACCATATATGATGTGCTACGGTGCCAATCAACCCGTAGTGCTTTGCCATGATGCGAAATCTCTCTTTCAGGGAGGCTTTCTGATTGCGGGTAGTCATTCCTTCATCCAGATAATCGATAATCGTCAGATGGGTATTGTGTAAGGTGCGCGCTTTCTTCATAATACGGATGCACCAGTCGAAATCGGCAGAAAAACGATATTTCAAGTTGTAGGGCTCTACCAGCGTATGACGGGGAAAGAATGCCTGATGGCAGACTAACATACCCTGTTTGAAACTTTTCCAGGTAAGCGTTTCGGGAGCGGACAATCTGCGCATCCGCAGGAAATGCCTGTCCTGGTCTACGATAGCGGTTTCTCCGTAAAGCACATCGGGCAGTTCGCTGCCGTTGATGGTATGCACCATTTGTTGTAGTGTGTCGTCCTCGTGAAAACAGTCGCCCGCGTTCAGGAAACAGAGATAATCGCCGCTGGCAAGGGCGATGCCTTTATTCATGGCGTCATACAGCCCTTTGTCCGGTTCGCTGACAACGGTGTGTATGTGCGGGCGGTAGCGGTTGATAATAGAAATGGTTCCATCCTTGGAAGCTCCATCTACGATGATGTATTCTATATGATGATAGGTTTGTGAAATGACACTCTGAATCGTGTCTTCCAATACCTTTTCAGCATTGTACGTCACCGTAATGATAGAGAACTTGGGAGTAGGATGGACACTATGCATATTTCCCCGTTATTTTATTGTAGACATCTGTATATTTCTTTGCGATGATGCTCTCCGAATAATTACCCAAGACCTTGCGGCAGGCTTGTGCGGAGAGTTCATCGTATTCCGGTTCCGTCAATATCCAATGTATGCCGTTGGCAAAATCTTCCGAAGATTTGTATTGTGCCACGTAACCGTTGTGCAGATGGTCGATCATTTCGGGGATACCTCCTACGTTAAAGCCGACACAGGGTACTCCGCAGGCCATTGCTTCCATAATCATGTTGGGAAGATTCTCTTCCAGAGACGGGATGGCGAAGAGGTCTACGGCATTGTAGATATTTACTATCTCATGCTCATTCTTGATGTAAGGGAGCGGGTAGACATGGAAAGGAAGCTGCTCCTGCAATTGCTGTGATTGGTTACCGAATACGACTACCCCCAGTGACTCTTTCCATTCCGGATGCTTTTCTGCCAGCAGTTTGCAGGCTTCAATGAGATAGTCGACTCCTTTTCGTTTGTCGGTGATCTTTAACGAGCCGAACAGAACCAGTTTCTTACCCTCCGGCAACATGAACTTGGCACGTGCTTCTTTTTTGTTCATGGGTTTGAACAGGTTGGTATTAATAGCGTTCGGAATATTGGTGACGCTTTTCCCTTCAAACAATGCGCTGGTCTGTGCTTGTTCCTTCAGCCAGTGACTGCACGTGACGAAATGGATGGGAGCGTAGCTGTATAACTTTTGTTTTTTGCGGAAAGTGCGGTAAGATAAATCTTTCCGGCCACCGCCTTTGTAGATGTAAGGGCAGTCGTGACACTCTTGCTGATAGTTTTTACATTCCCGTGCGTAGTGGCAGATACCGGTACATGGCCACATATCGTGCATGGTCCATACCACAGGTTTGCCGGAAGTAAGTATTCTCCGTATATCTTTCAGCGAGAGCATTCCTTGGTTGACCCAATGTAGATGGATCACGTCGGCTTGGCGGAATTCCGGGAGTGAGGTGATGTCTGTGCCAGTATTGGCAATATCAACGTCGAACAGATGGTATCGGCGGAAACGATTGGCACTCCAGATAACGATCCGTTCCCACATGAATTTCCACACTTGCAACCAGTTACTTTTTAAGCGGACCACACTGATTTGGTCGGTCTGTTTGTCACGCACCAGCATTTTGGCTTTGATACCGTTGTTTTTCAGTGACTCCATCAACCGGCTTGCTGCAATGGCCGCTCCTCCTATTCGTTCAGATGTATTTATTATCAGGACTCTCATGGGCAAAAGTTTATGCAAATGTACGGTTTTTAGAGGAAATGTTTGATATTTCCAACAAGCTTTCTGCTATTTCGCGCGAAAAGATTTCGAGGTTGAAGCGTTCTTCTGCCAGTTTGCGTGCATTTTCTCCCATGCGTCGTGCCTCTTCGGGATGGTCGGCGATGTAGCGGATAGCGTCTATCCAGCCTTGTACATCGTTATATTCTACGGTAATGCCGATTTCTTCCTTGTCGATGTCTATTTCGAAGTTGGGGTTGCGCGAACAGATGACGGGGATGCCGAGGGCGAATGCTTCCACGAGCGTGGTCAGTCCTACGGTATAGGGGAAGTCCAGGCAGCAGATCACGATACAACTTTTGCGTGCCACCAGTTTCCCCAGTTCGTAGGGAATCACTCCGTCGGTATAATGGATGCGAATGGAGTGGGGCAATGGATACGGGTCGATGATCTTTTTATAGTTGATGTTACCGCATGAGACGGCAATGTACAAATCCAGTTTCTCGTTCGTTGCGGCAAATGCCTGGAGCAAGGTGTCTACGTCCCGGTTTTCTTTGCCGGTGGAGATAAATCCTTCGGGCTTCCGGTCGGGCATTTCTGCAAGCAGGTGGTCGTAGAAAGGAAGATCCGGTCCCCAATGGATGAGTTTCAGTTTGTGGGACGGTGCTTTCCGGGTTTTCTGCGAGTCCTGAATCAGTTTCCGACTGAACAGGAACATTTGGTCTATACCTTTGTAGAAAAGGCGGGAGATTTGTTCGCGCCACGGTTTGGGATTGGTCACGACTGCCGTATGATGCCAGATCACGATGGGTTTGCGATACAGTCCCAGGGCACGGAGGAAGATGACGGGCTCTATACCCCGGAAAGAGGTGGCGTAGAGGACGTCGTATTTCTCCTTGCAGAAGAGAATCTCTTTGGTGGCGTAAAGCATGAGTTTCAGACGGCCGGAGAAATATTTGCATTTGTGCATCACGGAGTGTATTCCGTAATTCTCCAGTAAAGGAAGTCCGTATAAAATGTGTCCGGGGAATTTATATTCTTTCCATTCCTCGTAGCTTTCCCGTGTGAGGCGGGTATGGTAAAAATAAATAGTAAGCAACTTATTTAGTGGTGCTTGTTTCTTTTCAGCCATTTGTTGATTCGGTTTTTGACAGCTTTCGTAATGATGGAGAAATTGCCGTATTTCAGGTTGAGGAACAGTTCTTCGAACGAACGTCCGATCTTGATCCACGGATGATCCCAGCCCATGATGCGGTAAACGCTCTCTTTGTAGGCAACGTTTTCGATGACGTAGCGGGGATGTTTCAGTGGAAAATCCACCTCATAGCGCTTCATCGTGAAGATGCGGCGGTAACCTTTGGGCAGGGTATGAATCGAGCCGGCGAAATGGGTGGAATCTGCCGTTGCTCCCAAGTTATTAATCATGTTGCGGGTAGGCACGATGCTTAGCCCGGAGTTGAACAGGATAGAGGCGTGGAAGATGGTTTCATAAAAGGCTTTCTGCTGTTCCCGGTGACGCTGGCACATATAGATAAAGTCGCTCCGGAATTTGCGTTCCTTGATGAGTTGCTCCAGTTGTTGCATATTGAAGGAGTCGTCCAGGAAACTGTAAAACTCGTCCCATTGGTCGACTACCCGTTTCCAGCTCGCCCATCCCCAGATGGAAAAGGTGGTGGCGAAGAAATAGTCGGATGGCATATCCTGGGTGATTTCTTCGGGGTTGAATCCGGCAATCATGCTGATGCGGGTGTCGTGTTCGTATTTATCCAGCATCTCCTTGCAGAATTGGAAAAAGGAGACGGAGGGCACATCGTCGTCTTCCAATACGATGCACTTGTCGACTTTGGAGAAGGCCCATTTCTGCGAAATGTACTCCGAAGGGTCGCAGCCGAAATTCTTTTCCTGATAAAGCCGTTCTACTTCACATTCCCAGTCTATCTGTGATACGATTTCACGGCAGGCTTCTATTCCGGGCAGGTCACGTTCGTTTCGTGCTCCGTCCTGATAGAGGAAGAGGCGGGACGGACGCGCTTTCTTCACTTGCTCGAACACTTGCGACAACTGTTGCGGGCGGTTGAAGAACAGGATAAGTACCGGGACGTCTACTAAAGCGGATTTCATATTCATAGTTCTTGTTTTGGGGTTGTACTGAATGACAGGGCGGCAGGATAGTGGTTATTCACTTTTTCCTGTTCTTCCTTGGTAAATCGATGCAAGGTCGGGTAGTTGTATCGCAGGAACCCTTCCAGATCATCGGGGGCGGTCACTGTGAGAGGGCCGAATTTCACGGGTTGCAGGTGGCGGATGCTTTCTACGGTTACGTGGTCGGCAGTGGCCATTACGTTGTTATAGTAACGAGTGTTTCGTGAGTTGAAACAGCTTTGAACTGACACCAGCATGCGGTAGATTGCTTTTTTAGAGAAAAGCAGGTCGACTACCCTGTTCAGGAAACAGGAGAAGGCTCCCCGGTTCGTGGGGTTCTCTATTTCACATGTACCGAAGTGTTTCCACATCCATATCTCTTTTCCCATCAGGCAGCATTTGAGGAAGCCGAGTGCTTCGGATTGTATTCTTCGCAGCAGCTTGTTGTCGGGAATCTTGTCGAATGGGAATATATCGACAAAAATGCCCGGATGCATCGGGACATTCTTGAACATTTCTTCTACAAAAAGGGTGTCGTTTTTCTTGACTTTGGCAAAATAATACGGGGTATGAGGGTCTGTCTCTATCCATGAAAGGAAGTAGGAAGGACCCAGTTCCCCGGGAGCTACTTTCAGAAATTTGTTGTAGTTCTCCCGCGTCATGCCTATGTCAATATCATCATCCCAGGGGAGAATCGCCTGGTCGTAGAGTGCACCGATTGCCGTGCCGCCAATCACAAAATAGGGAATGTTGTGCTTCTGACACACCCGGATGGTTTCTCCCAATATGTCGTAGAGTTCGGCATGTAATAAATCAAGCTCTTCGGCTGTATATTTCTTGTTCATCGGAAATGGTTAATGCACGTTGTGCTACAAAAGTAGTAATTATATTGCTAAGTTACTATAACTTTAAGTTTCCTTGCATAAATTCGGTGGCCACTTGTCCGCGTCCCGGTATGGGAAGGACGGATGCTTGCGGAAAGTCCTTGAGCAGACAGTCTGCCGGATTGATGTCCGGATAGAATTTCTTCAATAGGAACAGGCTGGGGCCGGTGGTGATGCTTCCTATAAAGACGGAGGCGTCCATCAATATCTGTATCGAGGAAAGGAAACGTGCCATTTGTCTCTGTTTCAGCTCTTTGGTGGTCTGCGTGAAAGCGCTGTTGACATATCCTTTTTCGTCGGGGCTGCAAAGGGTGTACCAGTGTATGTCCGGGGCAAGGGTTTGCAATTGCTCGAAGAGGCGGTAGTCGTCGGTCAATACAAAGACGTCGCGGATGGCTGTTTTTTCTTTGATGAGGCGTATGTAATGTTCCGGTGGAAGCAGGTTGGTTTCGGTGATCTTGTCTCCTCCGCGTATTTGGCATCCTGCGTATTGAGGCGGAAGTTGCAGGCTGGCGGCAAATTGGAGACATTCCTGTGCGGTGGTGTCGTTGAGTTTCCAGGTGATTTCCGTCAGCTTTTGGAAGGTGTGGAGGTAGTCACCGTCTATTCCCAATTCGGGGATATGGAAATGCTGGTTGGGGTTGAACGTCACTTGAAAGTTGAGTCGGACCGGTTTGCCATACGTGAAGAAAGCAAGGGCTTTTCCGATGATGTTCTTACAGGTTACTTTCAGTTTCCATTTCAGTAACTTCGTTTTAGATAGTTTTTTGTCTTGCATCAATGCTTGCCATGAAGGCAGGCGATGGGTGTTGTAGGTGTGGTGAAACGGTTCGTGCACTTGCTCGCAGAAAGGTGCGAAACAGTCTTCCCAGCCCTTTTCCCATCCGAAGTTGGCGTCGTCGGAGTAAAGCTTGAACTGTATTTTGTGTTGCAGGCAATAGAGCATTGCATGGAGCATATAGGTGTATTCGGTAAAGAATCCGGCGTCTATACCTATGTGATAGATCATCGTCTTTTTGAAAGAACTGTTCAGAAGGCGGTATTTAGTGGCAAGATCATTAGGGTTCATGTGGCTTCTTTTTGATGAAATACTGGATGCTTTCTTTAAAGGTGACCGAACGGCTGCCCCACATGGCGGCTGCGTAGAGTGCTGCTGCGAGCACTATCTTGCTTGCCAGGCGGAGATAAATATTCTCGATGGAACGGGTGGAGTAATAGGTGATTACCATGACGGTGGTGGCAATGACAGCGTATGGAAGTATGTCTATCAGTGCATGGCGTAGCTTTAGTCCGATTTCTTGCCATACGAAGTAGTGCCACGTCAGTAGCCACAGTATATTGGTGGATACATAGACGGCGAGCATGGTATAGATCCCGTGTGAATGGACTAACAGAACGCCTGACAGTAGAATAATGCCGAGCGCTATGGTGTTCCACATATAGATGCGGGATTTTCCTTTGCTGATGATGAGTTGCTGATAGAGGTATGCGATGGGAGTGAAGGCTCCGCTGATACACAGAATCTGCATGATGGATATGCTGGAATACCACTTGTCGGTGATGGTGATGGTAATCAGTTCTTCTGATACGATTCCCAGTCCGAGCATGGCGGGAAACGAGACGAAAGCGGTGAAACGCAGCATTTTGCGGAATACCCGTTTTTGCCGTTCAAGGTCGTCCGACACTTTGGTGAGTACCGGTTGCGCCACTCCGTTTATCATGCCGGATATAAAGAGCTGTCCCATGCCGCACCATTTATTGGCCTGGTTGTAATATCCTACTTCCTTTTCGGTGTAGAACTTACCCAGTATCACAGAGAACAGGTTGTTGTTGATGTGATTGAATACATTGGTTACCAATAGCTTTCCGCTGAATCCGAACATTTCCTTAATCGGGGTGAAATTGAATTGCAAGCTCGGTCGCCAACGGGTGAAATGCCAGTAACAGGCTGTGTTGACGGCTACATAAACGATGCTTTGCGTGGCAATACCCCAATAAGAGAAACCGAAGTAGGCAAGAGTGATTCCGGTGATTCCGGATACGGTAAGCCCGATAACGGAAGACAGGGCCCGCTGTTTCACCATCAGGTTTCGCAGAAGATAGGCACTGTGGGATATTCCCAGGCTGGCTATGAAGAATCCGATGAAGGAATAACGTGCCAGCGGTGTCAGTTCGGGAGTATGGTAAAAATCGGCAATGAGCGGTGCGCACAGGAATAACAGTAGATACAAGGATAAGCTGATGGCTGCATTGAACCAGAAGACAGCATTGTAATCGTTATGTGTCACTTCCTTCTTGTTGACAAGGGCGGCTGTGAAACCGCTCTCCTGTATCGAACTGGCAATGAGGGAGAAGATAGCCAACATTCCCACCATTCCATAGTCTGCCGGAGTGAGCAACCGTGCGAGGAATATTCCGAAAAGCAGGTTTAACAACTGCTGTATGCCGTTGCTGAATCCTCCCCAAAATAGTCCTTTGGCTGTCTTTTCTTTTAGTGACTGATTCTCGCTCATGTTATTTGCAAAGAATACATGAAAAGGCTATGCGCAATGATAGCTTTTCATGTATTCCCTATTTAAGTTTTATTATTTTACTTCGCTACCCGGCTTCACCTCACGTCCCGGCATGATAACTGCCAGACTGCCGTCGTTGTTTTCGGCACTTAGAATCATGCCTTCGCTGACGATGCCTTTCAGTTTGCGCGGAGCAAGGTTGGCGATGAAGCAAACCTGTTTGCCTACCAGTTCTTCCGGTTGATAATGCTTGGCAATACCCGATACGATAGTACGTGTTTCCAGTCCGTCGTCGATTTTGAATTGAAGCAATTTATCCGCTTTCGGCACTTTCTGACATTCAAGAATGGTACCTACACGGATATCCAGTTTCGTGAAGTCGTCGAATTCGATGTTCGGGCGGATAGGATTAGCCTTGTAGTTGGCTTCTTCGTTTGCTTTCTTTGTATCGAGCAATTTTTGTACTTGTGCTTCGATAGTAGCGTCCTCAATCTTTTCGAACAATAATTCCGGTTTGTTCAATTGGTGACCTACAGGCAGAAGGTTGTCACGTCCCAGTTCAGACCATTCGAAAGTATTCATGTTCAGCATTTTGCGGAGTTTTTCCGAGCTGAACGGCAGGAACGGGTCGAAAGCGATGGCAAGGTTGGCAACCAGTTGCAGGGAGATGTTGAGGATGGTACCTACACGCTCCATATCTGTTTTTGCCAGTTTCCACGGTTCGGTGTCGGCCAGATATTTGTTGCCGATACGTGCCAGGTTCATGGCTTCTTTCTGTGCGTCGCGGAATTTGAATACGTCGAGCAGTTTTTCCACTTCTGCTTTTACGTCTGCAAATTCTTTCAGCGTTTCCTTGTCGTAGTCGGTCAATTCACCTTGTGCAGGTACGCGCCCGTCGAAGTATTTTTGAGTCAATACCATTGCACGGTTCACGAAGTTACCGTATACGGCTACCAGTTCGTTGTTATTGCGTGCCTGGAAGTCTTTCCAGGTGAAGTCGTTGTCTTTTGTTTCCGGTGCGTTGGCGGTCAGTACGTAGCGGAGTACGTCCTGTTTGCCGGGGAAGTCCGCCAGGTATTCGTGCAACCATACAGCCCAGTTGCGGGAAGTGGAGATTTTGTCTCCTTCGAGGTTGAGGAATTCGTTGCTCGGCACGTTGTCCGGCAGGATATAGCTGCCTTCTGCTTTCAGCATGGCAGGGAATACGATACAGTGGAACACGATGTTGTCTTTCCCGATGAAATGGATCAGGCGGGTTTCAGGATCTTTCCACCATGTTTCCCAACTGTCGGGGAGAAGTTCTTTGGTGTTGGATATGTAGCCGATAGGAGCGTCAAACCATACGTAGAGCACTTTGCCTTCTGCTCCTTCTACGGGAACAGGGATACCCCAGTCGAGGTCACGGCTTACGGCACGTGGTTGCAGTCCCATGTCGAGCCAGCTTTTGCATTGGCCGTATACGTTGGGACGCCATTCTTTATGATCTTCCAGAATCCATTTGCGCAGCCATCCTTCGTGCTTGTCGAGAGGAAGATACCAGTGTTTGGTTTCTTTCATCACCGGTTTGCTGCCGCTGATGGCGCTTTTCGGGTTGATAAGATCCGTAGGAGAAAGTGAGGTTCCGCATTTTTCGCATTGGTCGCCGTAAGCGCCTTCCGAATGACAGTGGGGACATTCTCCGGTGATATAACGGTCGGCAAGGAATGTTTTTGCTTCCTCGTCGTAGTATTGTTCAGACGTTTTTTCGATGAATTCGCCTTTATCGTACAATGTTTTGAAGAAATCCGAAGCCAATTGGTGATGCGTCGGCGAAGTGGTGCGGCTATACACGTCGAATGAGATACCGAATTCTTCGAATGATTTTTTTATCAGCGAATGATAACGGTCTACTACATCCTGCGGAGTAATTCCTTCTTTCTTGGCACGAATCGTGATAGGTACCCCGTGTTCGTCCGAACCTCCGATGAATAATACATCTTCTTTTTTTAGACGCAGATAACGCACATAAATATCTGCCGGTACGTATACACCAGCCAGGTGACCGATATGGACAGGACCGTTCGCATACGGAAGTGCCGATGTGACGGTGGTTCTTTTGAATTTCTTTTCCATTATATAGTGTGATTTTTGTTGTTTTCAACTTTGCAATGTGCAAAGATAGTGACTTTTCACCACAGATTACACGGATTAACACAGATTATTTCATTGAGAAGTGGTCACAGAATGAAACAGGAACGTTTCGTAATAAAAAAACAGGTAAAAAGAAAGTGATGTGGTTCAATGGATTTTTGTGGTGAAAGTTTACATTCTCGTGGCTTTTATTCAAGACATGGAATACCTTTTTTAATCAGCACAATACTGTTCCACCACCTTCACATCCTTTCCTTGACGAATCATTTCGACATAAGTAGCGCCTCCTCCATAAAACAGTTCGATTTTCAGATGATTCTTGGTTTTGTATGTATAAGTCACTTCTAACGTCCCGACACTGTCAGTTTCAATTTTATAATGTGAGTTGTTTTCGGGCAGTTTTTCCCGTAGAAGTTTCTCAATGTTGCGCACTTTCTGGTTATAGACTTGCTGCATGTTCACATTAGGACATGTATATTCGAAGATATTTGTATAACCTTCGTCTTCTGTATAGTGACTAATGACGATTCCGTCTTCTGAAGTAGTTTTATCAATGAATACACGTTCGGCAGGATGTGTAGTTCTTGCGTCTTCATCAATGTTGTCGTTTTCTTTGATTTCGGTCTGCGTTGTATTCGCCTTATTCTTTTCGATGCTAGCTTGTACTACCGGACTCTGTTGTTTGGATGTACCGATACACTGAGTAAAGAAAGATATAAAACAACTTCCCGATAATATAATTGCAATGATAAGTCGTAAGTTTTTCTTCATATATGTTAGTTTGTAAGTGTGCAAATATACTACATTATTGTCTTTCTTCATTGTACATCGGGCAGAATATAATTGAGGTACATGATGAGATAATTACTTCATTTCTCAAAAAGTAAGTATAATCCATCTGATCTTCTGTTCTTTTCTCTTTGATAGTCTGTTTCCGCATACAATTCTCCCCTTTTTCTTTCTTTTTTCTCATAAGAAAGAATATATTTGTACCTAAGTTAAACGAAAACCAAAGCATGATATGATAACAACCCAGTTGCTTCGTCCTGAAAGCATTGTCGTAGTAGGGGCATCGAATAATGTACATAAGCCGGGTGGCGCAATATTAAAGAATTTGATAAACGGAGGTTATCAGGGAGAACTTCGGGCGGTGAATCCGAAGGAGAAGGAAGTACAGGGAGTTCCCGCCTTTGCGGATGTGAATGATCTGCCGGACACAGATCTGGCGGTGTTGGCTGTGCCTGCTTCGATGTGTCCTGATATGGTGGAAACATTGGCTAGCAAGAAACAAACTAGGGCATTTATCATACTTTCGGCAGGTTTTGGTGAAGAAACTCACGAAGGGGCACTGTTGGAAGAACGTATTTTGGAAACAGTCAATAAATACGGTGCTTCACTGATTGGTCCTAATTGCATTGGATTGATGAATACATGGCATCATAGTGTATTCAGCCAGCCGATTCCTAATTTAAACCCCAAAGGGGTGGACTTGATTTCCAGCTCCGGTGCTACGGCGGTGTTTATTCTCGAAAGTGCCGTAACAAAAGGTTTGCAGTTCAATTCAGTCTGGTCGGTGGGAAATGCCAAGCAGATCGGCGTGGAAGATGTATTGCAATTTATGGATGAGAACTTCGATCCCGAAACGGATTCTCATCTGAAACTACTCTATATTGAAAGTATTCAGAATCCGGACAGGTTGTTATTTCATGCTTCGTCTTTGATTAGAAAAGGGTGCAAGATTGCGGCAATCAAAGCCGGAAGTTCGGAGAGCGGAAGCCGGGCGGCATCTTCCCATACAGGAGCAATCGCCAGTTCCGATTCGGCAGTAGAGGCTTTGTTCCGTAAAGCAGGGATTGTGCGTTGCTTCTCTCGTGAAGAATTGACTACTGTGGGTTGCGTGTTTACTTTACCCGAATTGAAAGGAAAGAATTTTGCCATTATCACTCATGCCGGAGGGCCGGGAGTGATGCTGACAGATGCGTTGAGTAAAGGCGGACTGAATGTACCTAAGCTGGAAGGAGAAGTAGCCGAGGAACTAAAAGCCCAACTATTCCCCGGTGCTGCCGTCGGAAATCCTATTGATATTCTGGCTACCGGAACACCGGAACATCTGCGCCTTTGCATTGACTACTGCGAGGAAAAGCTTGACAATATAGACGCCATGATGGCTATCTTCGGAACTCCGGGATTGGTTACTATGTTTGAAATGTATGATGTGCTTCACGAAAAGATGCAGACTTGCAAGAAACCGATTTTTCCCATTCTTCCTTCCATTAATACAGCCGGAGCGGAGGTTTCCGCCTTCCTGGCAAAAGGGCATGTGAATTTTGCAGACGAAGTGACCTTGGGTACTGCCCTTTCACGTATCGTCAATGCTCCTAAACCGGCAGTTCCTGAAATAGAACTGTTCGGAGTAGACGTTCCGAGGATTCGTCGTATTATTGATTCGATTCCGGAGGATGGTTATATCGCTCCCAATTATGTACAGGCATTGTTGCATGCTGCCGGTATTCCGTTGGTAGATGAATTTGTTTCCGATAATAAAGAGGAGATAGTAGCTTTTGCCCGTCGGTGCGGATTTCCGGTAGTTGCCAAAGTGGTTGGTCCTGTGCACAAATCAGATGTCGGCGGTGTTGTTCTGAACATTAAAAGTGAGCAACATCTGGCACTGGAATTTGATCGTATGATGCAGATACCTGATGCAAGAGCAATTATGGTACAGCCGATGCTGAAAGGTACGGAACTGTTTGTTGGCGCAAAATATGAAGAGAAGTTCGGTCATGTGGTACTTTGTGGTTTGGGAGGTATTTTTGTGGAGGTGCTGAAAGATGTATCTTCCGGTCTGGCTCCGCTTTCTTACGAAGAAGCTTATTCAATGATTCATTCTTTGCGTGCTTATAAAATCATTCAGGGAACACGTGGGCAAAAGGGAGTCAACGAAGATAAATTTGCTGAAATTATTGTCCGTTTGTCCACTTTACTACGTTTCGCTACAGAGATCAAAGAAATGGATATAAATCCGCTCTTAGCAACAGAAAAGGCCGTTGTAGCAGTTGACGCGCGTATCAGAATAGAAAAATAGGACTATTCTTTCATTCATTGAGACATATTTACTATCTTTCCGCTGTGATTTTGCCTACATTTGGTAACTCAAACAGAAGGATAGAAAACACGTATGTTTATGAAGAAAGTTCTCATATTTTTAATCTGTTTAATCGGCTATCAGATCGGCTGCCATGCGCAAATGGCGGACGAGCATTATTATTTCAAAAATCTTAGTGTACAGAACGGATTATCTCAAAATACGGTCAATGCGATTTTGCAGGATAAGCAGGGCTTTATGTGGTTCGGCACGAAAGATGGTTTGAATAGATATGACGGTTTGTCATTCCGCAAATTCAAACACGATGACCGCACACGGCGGAGCATTGGTAATAATTTTATCACAGCTCTTTATGAGGATGCAAAAGGAAATATCTGGGTAGGTACGGATGTAGGACTTTATATCTATAATCCGGAAAAAGATTCTTTCCGGCATTTTGCTGAATTGAGCGCAGAAAACACGAAAATAGAGCATACCGTAACTGCAATCTCCGGAGACAACAAAGGATGTGTCTGGGTAGCGGTAGAGTCGCAGGGGCTATTTTGTTATGATCTGGAGGAAGGAATACTTCAGAACCACACATTGAAGAACTTTTCTTTTATCTCCACCAATGTCCAGTCTTTTGTTTTCGATAATAGCGGGACCCTTTGGATTGGCTGCTATGGTGATGGACTTTTCTATTCGAAAGACCGTCTGCAAACCCTTCATCCTTATGTATCACCTGTAGACGATCAAAAAACTTATGAGAATGATGTCGTGATAGGCCTGGTGAAAGGAGCATATAATTGTCTATATATAGGCTCTTTAAAAGGAGGAGTGAAAGAACTGAACCTGACCTCTAACAAACTGCATGATTTACTCTCTAAAGATGAAAGTGGAGAGTCTGTTTTTTGTCGTGAACTGCTGGTTGCTTCTGACAATGAATTGTGGATTGGTGCAGAATCGGGACTCTATATTTATAATCTTCGAATGGGTAAATATGTTCATTTGCGCAGTTCGATCAACGACCCTTATTCTTTGTCCGATAATGCTATTTATTCCTTGTGTAAGGATCGAGAGGGTGGTATCTGGATTGGATCTTATTTTGGAGGTGTGAACTACTATCCGCGTTTTTATACGTATTTTGAAAAATATTATCCCAAAGGAACAGATAATGGTTTGCATGGAAAACGGGTACGTGAGTTTTGCCAGGATAATCAGGGTATTCTGTGGATTGGTACGGAAGACGGCGGTTTGAACCGTTTCAACCCGAAGACCAAGACTTTTTCCTTTTTTACCCCTAGCAGTGCTTTTACCAATGTGCATGGTCTGTGTTTGATTGATAACCATCTTTGGGTAGGAACCTTCTCAAAAGGAGTGAAAGTAGTAGATACGCGTACGGGAGCTATCGTGAAAACCTATCAGAAAACAGACTCTCCCCGTTCATTGATAGACAATAGCGTGTTCTCTATTTGCCGCACAACGACGGGTGATATTTATCTGGGTACTTTATTCGGTTTGCTGCGATACAACAGACAATCTGATGATTTTGACCGGATACCGGAACTGAACGGCAGGTTTGTATATGATATAAAGGAAGATTCCGGTGGTAATCTATGGCTGGCAACTTATGCAAATGGAGCTTATTGCTACAATGTGAGCGAAAAGAAATGGAAGAACTATTTGCACGATGAAAATAATCCGAAGAGCCTTCCGTATGACAAGGTATTGAGCATCTTTGAAGACTCTCACCGGCAAATCTGGCTGACTACCCAAGGAGGGGGATTCTGTCGTTTTCAGCCGGATACGGAGACTTTTGCCAATTATAATTTGTCGGCCGGATTGCCGAACGATGTTGTATATCAGATTGTGGAGGACAAAGAAGGATTTTTGTGGTTGACAACCAACAACGGTCTGGTTTGCTTCCAACCTACCACCGGAGTGATGAAAGTATATACCACCTCTAATGGCTTGTTGGGCGACCAGTTTAATTATCGTTCAAGCTTTGAAACCGAAGATGGTACGATCTATCTGGGTAGCATCGATGGTTTTATCGCTTTTAATCCCAAGAATTTCTCGGAGAATAAGTTCATTCCGTCTGTTGCCATTACTGATTTCTTTCTGTTTGGTAAGGAGGTGTATGCCGGCGAACCGGGATCTCCGTTAGAGAAGAGTATAACTTTCTCCGACCAGCTTGTGCTCCAGTCCAATCAGAATTCTTTTTCTTTCCGTGTAGCAGCGTTGGATTTCCAGGCTCCGAAAACGAGCCGGATTATGTATAAACTGGAGGGCTTTGATACGGATTGGCTGACGGTTGGCGAAAGCCCTATCGTTACTTATTCCAATCTTCGTTACGGTGATTATACCTTCCGGGTAAAGGTTGCTAATAGCGACGGTGTATGGAGTGACGACGAAGTGTCATTAGGGGTACATATTCTTCCTCCTTTTTACCTCTCTATATGGGCGTATTGTGTGTATGCTCTGCTGATTATCGGCTGCTCCCTGTATACGGTTATGTATTTCAAGAGACGCAGTAACAGCAAACACCGCAGGCAGATGGAGAAATTCGAGCAGGAGAAGGAACGTGAAGTTTATCATGCAAAGATTGATTTCTTTACGAATGTGGCCCACGAGATACGTACACCGTTGACGCTGATTAAAGGTCCTTTGGAAAACATCATATTGAAGAAACAGGTCGATGCGGAAACGAGGGAAGACTTGAATGTAATGAAGCAGAATACGGAACGGTTGTTGAACCTGACTAACCAGTTGCTTGATTTCCGTAAAACGGAAAGTCAGGGATTCCGCCTGAATTTTGCGAAATGTAATGTAACGGAGGTGCTGAAAGAGACTCATGTGCGTTTTACTTCCCTTGCCAAACAGAAAGGCTTGGAGTTTACTTTGCAAGTGCCCGAGGAGGATTTCTATGCGCATGTGAACCGGGAGGCGTTTACGAAGATTATCAGTAATCTGTTGAATAATGGGGTGAAGTATGCTGAAAGCTACGTACACATATCTTTGGAAGTGCCGGAAACGGATGACAACAATTCATTCTGTATTCGTACGGAGAATGATGGAGTGATTATTCCCAATGAGATGAAGGAGGAAATATTCAAGCCTTTCGTTCGTTTCAATGAAAAAGAAGACGGCAAGGTGACTACCGGAACAGGAATCGGCTTGGCTCTTTCCCGTTCATTGGCTGAACTGCATCAAGGGACTTTAGCTATGGGAGAAGGGGAAGAAAATAATACCTTCTGTTTGATTTTGCCGATTGTTCAGGACATGACAATAACCTTAACCCCGGAACCGGAAGTTGAAATAGACAGGATGAATGAAATTCCTGTTGGAGAGACGGAAAAGAAAGATAACCGGCCTACAGTGCTGGTTGTAGAAGATAATCCGGATATGCTTGCCTTTGTAGTGCGTCAGCTATCGAAAGAATATACTGTATTGACTGCCACTAATGGTGCGGAAGCGTTGCAAGTGTTGGATGGTAATTATGTGAACTTGGTGGTTAGTGATGTTGTGATGCCTGTGATGGATGGTTTTGAATTGTGTAAGACGATCAAGTCAGATTTGAATTATAGCCATATTCCCGTTATTTTGTTGACTGCGAAGACGAATATCCAGTCTAAGATAGAGGGAATGGAATTGGGAGCAGACGCATATCTGGAGAAACCTTTCTCTGTGGAATATTTGCAGGCTTGTGCTTCCAGCCTTATTCAGAATAGAGAGAAACTACGTAAGGCTTTTGCACAGTCTCCTTTTGTGGCTGCCAATACGATGGCGTTGACAAAAGCTGACGAAGATTTTATAAAGAAGTTGAATGAGGTTATCCAAGTGAATTATAGTAATCCGGAATTTAGCATGGATGATATGGCGGATAGCCTGAATATGAGCCGTTCCAATTTCTATCGGAAGATAAAGGGCGTCTTGGATTTGAGTCCGAATGAATATCTTCGTCTGGAGCGTTTAAAGAGAGCTGCTCAATTATTGAAAGAAGGAGAAAACCGGGTAAATGAGATTTGCTATATGGTAGGGTTTAATTCTCCGTCTTATTTTGCCAAGTGTTTCCAGAAGCAATTTGGAGTGTTACCCAAAGATTTTGTAAGTTAATATTAATTTATAGCTATAAAGATAAGGTAAAAAGGAGCTTTTAAAGGAATGATTTGATGAAAAAGTATGTAAATTTGTTCGTTTTCGTATTCATGATAGGTGCTTGTCTTTCGCAGGGGAGAGCACAGACAAAGTCTGCGGTGAGTTATAAGAATCCGGTTGTAGATATTGCCATGCCCGACCCTACGGTGATTAAAGCTGCAGATGGTTACTTTTATGTGTATGCTACCGAATCTACCAGAAACGTTCCGATCATGAAGTCGAAAGATTTGGTGGAATGGACGTATTGCAACACTGCATTCACGAATAAAACTCGTCCCAGGTTTGAACCTAAAGCTGGAATCTGGGCACCTGACATTAATTATATTAACGGTAAATATGTGCTTTATTATGCAATGTCGGTGTGGGGAGGAGAACAAACGTGCGGAATTGGGGTAGCTACGGCCAACTCTCCGCAGGGACCTTTTACGGATCATGGTAAGATGTTCCGCAGTAATGAGATTGGTGTACAGAACTCGATCGATCCCAGTCTCCTGCAGTATGAGGGGAGAAACTATTTGGTATGGGGCAGCTTCCGGGGAATATATGTTATTGAACTGACTGCGGATGGGCTGTCGATCATGTCGGGAGCGAAAAAAAAGAGAATAGCGGGAACTGCTTTTGAAGCTGTTTATATCCATAAGCACGGTGATTATTATTATATGTTTGCCTCCATAGGAAGTTGTTGTCAAGGAGTGAAAAGTACATATAAAGTCGTAGTGGGACGTTCCAAGAAAGTATGGGGCCCGTACAAAGACAAGACTGGTAAACCGATGTTGAAAAATGGTTATTCTTTGGTGATAGGTGCGAATGATCATTTTGTAGGCAATGGGCACGGTTCGCAGATTATCCAGGATGATGCCGGACAAGACTGGCTTCTGTATCATGGATTTTCAAGATCAACTCCGGAGAACGGACGTATTCTGTTGTTGGACCAGATCAAGTGGGACCAAGAAGGTTGGCCTTACGTAGAGGGAGGATCTCCTTCTTACGAAACACAAAAAGCACCTGTATTTAATAACTGATTTTCAAATAAACCAATTATAATCTTAAATACCACAAGCATGAAACATACCCCTATTAGCAGGCGGGATTTTCTAAAGAATTTAGGCATAGCCGGGGCTGGCACTCTTCTTGCAGCAAGCCCTTGGCTTTCTGCTTTTTCGGAGGTGATGAACACCTCAAACGAAAAGTGTCGTTTGGCAATTATCGGTCCCGGTTCCCGGGGACAGTTTTTAATGGGATTTCTGACTAAAAATCCTAAAGTCGATATTGTTGCATTGTGCGACATTTATAAACCGTCTATTGAAAAAGCACTGAAGCTCGTTCCTAATGCCAAGGTGTACGGTGACTATCGAGAAGTGTTGGAAGATAAGTCGATAGATGCCATACTCGTGGCTACTCCTCTTAGTTCGCATTGTAAGATAGTGCTGGATGCTTTTGACGCAGGAAAGCACGTTTTTTGCGAAAAGTCGATAGGTTTCACGATGGAGGAATGTTATCGTATGTATCAGAAACACCGTAGCACGGGAAAAATATTCTTCACAGGGCAACAGCGTCTGTTCGATCCTCGTTACATTAAAGCAATGGAGATGATTCATGCGGGTACCTTCGGTGAAATAAATGCAATCCGTACCTTCTGGAACCGGAATGGGGATTGGAGACGTTCGGTACCTTCACCCAATCTGGAACGTCTGATAAACTGGCGTCTTTACAAGGAGTTCTCAAAAGGATTGATGACGGAACTCGCTTGCCATCAGCTTCAGATCGGAAGCTGGGCTTTGCGTAAGATACCCGAAAAGGTGATGGGACACGGTGCCATCACTTATTGGAAAGATGGCAGGGATGTGTATGACAATGTGAGTTGTGTATATGTGTTTGATGATGGGGTAAAGATGACATTCGATTCTGTCATTTCCAATAAATTCTATGGACTGGAAGAACAGATCATGGGTAATCTCGGAACGGTAGAACCGGAAAAGGGAAAATATTACTTTGAGAGTGTAGCTCCTGCACCGGCCTTCCTGCAGATGGTGAATGACTGGGAGAACAAGGTATTCGATTCTCTGCCTTTTGCCGGAACAAGCTGGGCACCGGAAACTGCAAACGAAAACAAAGGAGAATTCATTATCGGAGAACGTCCCAAGAGCGATGGTACATCATTGTTGTTGGAAGCTTTTGTTGAGGCCGTCATAACACAAAAACAACCTAAAAACATCGCGGAAGAAGGATATTATGCAAGTATGCTCTGTTTGTTGGGACATCAGGCATTGGAAGAAGAACGGACGCTCTATTTCCCTGATGAGTATAAAATAGACTATCTGAACCATCAATCTGTAAAAACACCCGAAGCAATATGAAAGACACGATTGTAACCGCACGACGTAAGAAAATTGAGTTAATCACTTTACTCGTTTGTTTCGTAGTATCTAATTTGATACATCTTTATGCAATTATTGCTTATCATGCGCCATTTACGGAGATGATAACGTCTATTTTTTATATAATTATATTTACTTTTGTGCTTTATGCTTGTTGGGGGATTTTGCGCCTTTTATTTTATGGAATGCAAGCACTATTTAAAAAGAAGGGCAGGAGTTGATAGTTTTCCTATATAATTTTAAAAGAAGAACTTAATCAATATCAATGAAAATGAATAATTTATGGTAACACGAAGGGATTTTTTGAAAACGATGTCGATGGCTTCAGCCGGATTGGCATTAGGAACCGGTGATTTATTACATGCGCAAACCGCTTCACCTAAAAAAGGAAGAGGTGACAAAGTGAAAATTGCTTATATCGGCATTGGTAACCGTGGAGAGCAGATTATTGAAGACTTTGCACGGACAGGTATGGTGGAAGTGGTGGCTTTATGTGATGTAGATATGGGTGCCAAACATACACAAAAGATAATGGCTAAATATCCGAAAGCAAAGCAGTTTAGGGATTTCCGCCAAATGTTTGATAAGGCCGGTAACGAATTTGATGCTGTAGCAATTGCTACTCCTGACCATTCGCATTTTCCGATCAGTATGCTGGCTTTGGCTTCCGGAAAGCATGTATATGTGGAGAAACCGTTGGCACGTACTTTCTATGAAGCGGAACTGTTGATGCAAGCTGCGCTTAAACGTCCGAACCTGGTTACTCAAGTAGGAAATCAGGGACATTCTGAAGCAAACTATTTTCAGTTTAAAGCCTGGATGGATGCAGGAATTATCAAGGACGTTACTGCTATCACTGCCCACATGAATAACCCGCGCCGTTGGCATAAGTGGGACACTAATATCTATAAGCTTCCTTCGGGACAGCAACTGCCGAAAGATCTGGACTGGGACACTTGGCTCGGAGTTACTCCTTATCACGAGTATAATAAAGATTATCATTTGGGACAATGGCGTTGTTGGTATGATTTTGGTATGGGTGCATTGGGCGACTGGGGAGCACATATCCTCGACACGGCTCACGAATTCCTGGAACTGGGATTGCCATACGAAGTCACTATGCAATACGCAAATGGACATAATGATTATTTCTTCCCATATTCTTCCACGATTCTCTTCCGTTTCCCGCAACGTAAAGGAATGCCACCGGTAGATATTACCTGGTATGATGGTCTGGATAATCTTCCTCCTATTCCTGCTGGTTATGGAGTTTCGGGATTAGATCCGAACATCCCGGTAACTAATCAGGGAGATACTCCGAAATCTAAGTTGAATCCTGGAAAAATCATTTATACTAAGGATTTGATCTTCAAGGGTGGTAGTCATGGAAGCACTTTGTCTATTATTCCGGAAGAGAAAGCCAAAGAGATGGCAGACAAGTTGCCGGAGGTTCCTAAAAGTCCTTCCAATCACTTCGAGAATTTCTTGCTGGCATGTCAAGGTATTGAAAAGACACGCTCGCCGTTCGAAATCAATGGTGTGTTGAGCCAGGTATTCTCACTGGGTGTGATGGCTCAACGACTTAATACACAGTTGTTCTTTGACCCTCGTACGAAGCAGATTACAAATAATGAATTTGCTAATGCAATGCTGGCGGGACTTCCACCGCGTAAAGGTTGGGATGAATTTTATAAATTATAAATAGAAAATAGCCTTTTCCATTCCTTCTTCGAATATAAGGGAGTGGGAAAGACTAATCAATGATTATGAAGAAGAATATCGTATTAACTTTACTTTTATTCTGTGCCGCTTCTTTAGGTGCACAGAATTGGGAACCTCTTTTCAATGGAAAGAACCTGAAAGGATGGAAGAAATTGAATGGCAAAGCCGAGTATAAAATTGTAGATGGTGCCATTGTCGGTGTATCTAAAATGGGAACACCCAATACTTTTTTGGCAACGACAAAGAATTATGGTGACTTTATCCTTGAGTTTGACTTCAAGGTCGATGACGGTTTAAATTCCGGAGTACAGCTTCGTAGTGAAAGCAAGAAAGATTATAAGAAGGGTCGTGTACACGGTTATCAGTTTGAGATCGATCCTTCCAAACGCGCTTGGTCAGGTGGTATCTATGATGAGGCACGTAGAAACTGGCTTTATCCTTTGACGCTGAATCCGTCGGCAAAAACCGCTTTTAAGAATAACGCATGGAATAAAGCCCGTATTGAGGCTGTAGGTAACTCAATTCGTACTTGGATAAACGGAGTACCTTGTGCTAATATCTGGGATGATATGACTCCTGTGGGCTTCATTGCTTTGCAAGTGCACGCCATTGGAAATGCGGCAGATGAAGGTAAAACAGTTAGTTGGAAAGATATCCGCATTTGTACGACGGACGTAGAACGCTATCAGACACCGGAAGCGCAAGCTGCACCGGAAGTGAACCTGATTGCCAATACGATTTCTCCGAACGAAGCAAAAGAAGGATGGACTCTATTATGGGATGGCAAGACTACTGATGGATGGAGAGGAGCTAAACTTTCTACTTTCCCCGCAAAAGGCTGGAAGATAGAAGATGGTATTCTGAAAGTAATGAAGAGTGGTGGTGCTGAATCAGCTAATGGCGGTGATATTGTGACTACCCGTAAATACAAGAACTTTATTCTGAAAGTAGATTTTAAGATTACTGAAGGTGCAAATAGCGGAATTAAATATTTCGTAAACCCGGATATGAATAAAGGTGCAGGTTCTGCTATCGGTTGTGAATTCCAGATTCTTGATGATGACAAACATCCTGATGCAAAACTGGGTGTGAAAGGTAATAGAAAGCTAGGGTCGTTGTATGATTTGATTCCGGCTCCTAAGAATAAACCTTTCAACAAGAAAGAATTTAATACAGCTACCATTATCGTAAAAGGTAACCATGTAGAACATTGGTTGAACGGCGTTAAATTGATTGAATATGATCGTAACAATGATATGTGGAATGCATTGGTAGCATACAGTAAATATAAAAACTGGCCTAATTTCGGAAATCCGGAGGAAGGAAATATACTTCTTCAGGACCACGGAGACGAAGTATGGTTCAAGAACGTGAAAATTAAAGAACTGAAGTAAGGGTATTCCATATTATTGTGGGAGATACGTCAAAATTCTTTATGACTTTTTATTCAGGCACGGATTGCGCGAATTTCACGGTTGTTCTAATGAAATAGCAATCGTGTAATTTGGGTAATCCGTGCCTAATTTGTCCTGCTATACGATGCAAGTCCCTATTCAACATATGTATAAGCTGTCCCATGAAGGCAGTGGACTGCTTTATGCCTGGTTTCTTTCCATGCATACACGGGTGGATATTATCCTGTATAGCAAGAAAACGGAAGGAGAATTGTTGTTTGTGGTCAATTATATTTATGATGCATTGTGCCGATTGGAAAAGATGGCGAACTTTTATAATCCGGCCAGTGAATTGGCTTATGTCAACCGGACAGCTTTTGTTTCTCCGGTCGTTCTTAGCGAAGAACTCTATTCAATGATTGATTTATGTCTGGAATATAATGGGAAGACTCTGGGGTGTTTTGATATTACAGTCCATTCAGAAAATTACAATCAGAACACGATACAATCGGTCCATTTATCAGCTGAAGATCATAGTATCTATTTTTCACGACTGGGAGTTGCTGTCAACTTATCCGGTTTCCTCAAAGGGTATGCTTTGGAAACAATTAAAAGCATATTGAATGAGTGTGTGATAGAAAATGCATTGATAAATATGGGAAACAGTTCCGTCCTTGCTTTAGGTAATCATCCGGTAGGAACGGGATGGAAAGTCAATAATATACTTCTTCATAATGAGTGTCTTACAACCTCTGGTAATGACTCTCCTGAACGTCGGCATATTGTTTCTCCTCGAAATGGAAAATTGGTGGAAGGTGCTCGACAGATATCTGTAGTTACAACTAATGGGGCAATAGGAGAAATATTGTCTACCGCTTTGTTTGCTGCTGACAGCGAACAAACTAAAGCTTTGATGGGTATATATGCACAATGTCGTGTATATATATATCCACCATGCTGAATATATATACTCACCGTGCTGGACATATATACCCACCATATTGGTCATATATATATCCAATGATACTTATCCAACTATATCTGACGGCCTTTTTGAACATATTCTGCTATTTATAGGTCGGTTTCTTTTATCCGTTTAATTGCTTTTTGCCTTACTTTGCGTTATTAATAGTCAATCTAATGTGTATATGAAAAATAAAATTTTATTGCTGGGCTTATTTTGTTGTAGCCTGATTTCGGCAAAAGCACAAGTTTTACTCGACAAAGGAATCGGAAAAAATAGTTTTCCTATTGTTTCTTCATCAACGAATGCAGTTATTTGCTTTGATAGAAAAGATGCAACTGTAGTACGTAAGAGTGCATCTCTTTTTGTGGATGATGTTCGCCGTGTGACGGGACAAGAGTTAAAAATAGATGAAAGCAAGCCCGGAAAAGTATCTGCGCGGTATGCGATTATTGCCGGTACTATAGGAGAAAGCGGATGGATTGATGCTTTGGCATCGAGAAATAAAATAGATACAGCTGCCATTGCCGGAAGTTGGGAACGCTATATGATAGAGGTGGTCAACAATCCCGTTCCGGGCATCAAGAAAGCAACTGTCGTAGCCGGAAGTGACAGGCGTGGTACTGCTTACGGACTTCTTTCCATATCAAAGGCAATAGGAGTATCTCCCTGGTATTGGTGGGCAGACGCTCCAATCAAACAGCAAAAACAAGTTAGTGTAAAAGTTGATAAGTTCATTTCTAAAACACCGTCTGTCAAGTTCAGAGGTGTCTTTATCAACGATGAAGACTGGGGGCTTTATCGTTGGTCGAAACGCAATTTTGAGAAAGAACGTGGAAACTTCGGACCGAGAACGTATGCAAAAGTGTGTGAACTGCTGTTGCGTCTTCAGGCTAATTATCTTTGTCCGGCTATGCACGATGCATCTATGGCATTCCACCGTATTCCTGAAAATCGCCTGGTAGCGGATAGCTTTGCTATTGTCATGGGGTCCTCCCATTGTGAACCGTTATTGTTTAATACGGCAAGTGAGTGGAAACGTGATAAAATGGGTGAATGGGACTATATCAATAATAAGGATGGAGTCAACAAAGTGTTGAAATCACGTGTAGATGAATGTGCTCCGTTTGAAAATGTATATACTTTGGCTTTGCGTGGATTGCACGACCGGGCAATGAATGCAAGCAATAATATGAGCGATAGAAAGGAAATGCTTCAGGAAGCTTTGATGGCACAAAGGCAAATGTTGGTGGATGCGATCGGCAAGCGTGCGGAAGATATTCCTCAAGCCTTTACTCCTTATAAAGAAGTGCTCGATGTATACGATCAGGGACTGGAGCTTCCGGATGATGTGACTATTATCTGGCCGGATGATAATTATGGATATATGAAACGTTTGAGTAGTCCGAAAGAGCAGAAACGTTCCGGACGTTCGGGAGTATATTATCATTCTTCTTATCTGGGTAAACCTCACGATCATCTTTGGATGAACACAATTTCACCCACATTAATGTATGAAGAACTACGTAAAGCATACGACTTGACGGCCGACCGTATCTGGCTGCTCAATGCCGGAGACATCAAATCATGTGAATTTGCTGTTGATTACTTCCTGACGATGGCTTTTGATATTGATTCATTCAACTTTGAAAGAGCGGCAAATTATCGTACCGAATGGTTGTGTGGCATGTTGGGCAACGATTATCGCAATGAATATCAGGATGTAATAAACTCTTTCTATAAACTGGCCTTTGCACGTAAACCGGAGTTTATGGGATGGGGTTACCAGTGGGCTACCGACAAACACGGCAGAGAACGGAATACAGATACTGATTTCTCACTTGTCAATTATCGTGAAGTAGATACTCGTCTGGCTGAATATCGTCGGATAGGAAATGTAGCGGAGAAAATTTTGAAAGCTCTGCCGGAAGATAAGAAGGCATGTTATTATCAATCATTATATTATCCGGTCAAAGGATGTGAACTGTTGAACCGTATGGTTCTCAACGGACAGAGAAACCGTTGGTACTCTATTCAGCAAAGGGCAACTACTGCAGAATTGGAGAAAATGACTAAGGCTTGTTATGACAGTCTGGAAGTAATCACAAAAGGATATAACTCATTACTTGGAGGTAAATGGGATCATGTAATGACCATGAAACAAGGATTTGCCGCAGCCTACTTTGAACTCCCGGCTCTGCGGAAGGCAAATCTGGCACCTACAGCCTCTTTGGGTATATTGGCAGAAGGAGAAGATATTCTGAAAGGGCAGAAAAGCTTCCATTCACTGCCATCTTTCAACACATATTTCCGTCAATCATATTACGTAGACGTTTTCAATAAAGGAACGACTCCTTTGAAATGGAAAGCATCGGTTTCAGATAACTGGATTCTATTAAGTCAGAAAGCCGGAGAAACTGCTACAGAAAATCGTATAGAAGTATCAATCGACTGGGCTAAGGTTCCGACTGGTGAGAAAGTATTCGGAACATTAGAAATCGCATCTGATCGTGGTGAGAAGGAGAATGTCTATATTTCTGTCTTCAATCCTTCCTCTCCTTCATTAGCCGAAATAGACTCTTTATTTGTAGAACACAACGGATATGTTTCCATTGATGCTGCCGGCTTCCACCGGAAAGTAGAGAACAAAGCTATTCAAATGAGAACGATTCCTAATTTGGGAATAGAAAATACAGCCATTCAGCTAGGTGATCCGACAGCCGCTCCACAGCGGACTGCAGGTCGCAGCACACCTCGCCTGGAATATGATTTCTATACATTCGAACAAGGTTCGGTTGATGTTTATACGTATGTACTGCCTACATTTACTTTAAGTAAGGATCGTGGATATGCCGGACATGAAGCGACGAATGTAGAAACGAAATATGGAGTATGTATTGACGAAGGTCCTGTAATGAATCCTTCCACTTCTTCTTTTGAGTATGCACAAATCTGGTACGAAAGTGTGTTGAAGAACTGTAGAATAAACAAGACCACTTTGCATATCGATAAACCGGGTAAACACACAGTGAAAATTATATGTGGCGATGCCGGAACTGTCCTGCAAAAGATTGTTTTGGATTTCGGAGGTATGAAGCGTTCTTATTTAGGACCACAGCCGACAAGACAGGCGAAATAGTAAGCTGAATAATATAGTAGAGCTATGAAACACACTTTTTTTATGTTATTTGTCTCCATCGCTATTTCATTTATGGCGTGTGAAGGCGGTGGGGAGAATGATGAGAATTTACCTGCCGATAACGGGAATACGGAGAAACCAAAGGATGATGAAACCCAAGAGCCTGTGGTCTGTAGCATCACACCTATAGGGGAATTGAATCAGGGGACTTCTATTATAAATTCCCATGCAGATGTTACGAAACGTTCATCGCTGATGATGAATTATCGGACGCTTGTGACTATGGAGGATTCTTATCCCCGTTATCCTCGTATAAAAAAAATGAAAAATGGCGACTATATTCTGTTCTATCACAATGGCAGTGCTAACAGTAATATTGGTCGGCGTTGTGTTTATGCGCTCAGTAAGGATCTGAGAACGTGGACAAAGAAAGGAGAGATATTTAACAGTTATGATATTATCGATAGCAAAGGCAATAAGAATATACACTGCTATGCTAATTGTGATGGACTGGTGCTTTCTAATGGAGATATATTAGCGGTTGCATCTTGCAGGGCTAATTCCGGTTATCGCGATTTACCGGAAGATGCAGGAATTGAATTAAGGCGCAGTACGGATAATGGTGTCACCTGGAGTGAACCTGTCAAGATATATCAGGGAGTTAATTGGGAACCTTTCTTGTTGGAGTTGCCTACAGGTGAACTACACTGTTACTTTACAGATAGCAGTCGTACTGGTTTGGAAGGACATGACACAGATACAGGTACGGCAATGGTTGTTTCTGCTGATGGAGGAAAGACATGGAGCCCCGACTTTAGCTCTTCTCCTTATTATGTATTGCGAATGAGATGGGAGAAAAATGGAATTGTCGGCTATAATCATCAGATGCCTTCTGTTGTGAGACTCAATGATAATAAAGGATTAGCTGCAGCTGTAGAAACCAATAATTCAGGATATCATATTTCGCTTTGTTATTCAGATAAAGACGAATGGGAATATTTGGCTGCCGATCAGGAAGGGCCTGCCGATAGTAATAATTGTGTTTTCTCCGGTATGGGACCATATTTGGGACAGTTCCCTTCGGGAGAAACCGTCCTTTCGTATGAATCGTCAAGCAAATATACTCTTAAAATAGGAGATGCCACTGCTCGTAATTTTGGTAGTGCTTATCAACCTTTTTCAGGTGGTTATTGGGGTTCACTTTGTATGATTGATTCACATACATTGGTTGGAACTAATGTTAAAGTGAAAGAAGGACCGGTTCAGATGGCACAGTTCGTACTTAATCATCGCATTGATGCCGTGAAAAGAGAGGTTACGGTAGATGGTAACAATAAAGAGTGGGCAAATACAGATCATGCACTTTTTGTGGGCGGTAAGTCACAAGCGCAAGGAACGCTACGTTGTTCGTATGATGATGATAATATTTATTTTCTGTTAGAAGTACTTGATCGAAACTTGCTAGCTTCTGATTACACTTCCTTATACATATCTCCTGTGGGTAATAATAAACTGTCCAAAGGGGCTTGTTGCATACAAGTAACAATGAATGGACTGAAGAATTGTGAAATATATGATTCAGCATGGAAAGAAGCGCAATTGGATGCCCAGGTCAAAACTTATGTCTGTGATGAAACAAACGAGAGGCGTATCGATAATTATGGATATATTGCTGAAGTTGCTATCCCACGTTCTAAATTAACTATAACTTCCGGGCAAATACTTGTCAATTTTTCCGTTACAAAGCGCAATTCGGTAGATGCTATTTGTGATGTAACATCTACAAGCACGGCACGTTGGATACCGGTGACTGGGTTATGATTCGGAGAATTTATTATTGGATAATTAATTATATAAAACACTATGATTATGAAAAAGAATTATTTGATTTATGCTTTATGGATGGCCGTTTTTTTGAGCTCGAATGTGGTTTCCGCTCAAAATTATTTTGGAGATTTTCCTGTAAAAGCAGATCCTAAGACTGTTGGAAATAAACTTAGTAAGCGTTTAATGGAGACCAAACATCAATTGTATGGTGATAGAGGAATACATTATGCAGAGGTGTGTACATGGTACGGAGCCCTTCGTTTTGCAGAATTGACAAATAATAAAGAATTGATCAAGCTGTTGAGAAATCGTTTCGAACTATTGTTCCACCTGGAAAAGGAACTCCTTCCTCCACCCATACACGTAGACCAGAATATGTTTGGTTGTCTGCCTCTAAGATTTTATAATATAACGAAAGATAAGCGTTATTTGGATCTAGGACTGCCCTATGCTGATACTCAATGGCAGCTTCCTGCCAATGCAAACGAAGAGGAACGTAAATGGGATAAAAAGGGATACTCTTGGCAAACTCGTCTTTGGATTGATGATATGTATATGATTACTATTGTGCAATCTGAGGCTTATAAAGCTACTGGTGATCCTAAGTATATCAATAGAGCTGCCAAAGAAATGGTTCTGTATTTGGATGAATTGCAACATCCCAACGGTCTTTTCTATCATGCACCGGATGTACCTTATTATTGGGGACGTGGTGATGGTTGGATGGCTGTCGGTATGACGGAGCTGCTTTATAACTTACCGGAGAAAGATCCTAATCGTGCACGTATCATGAAAGGTTACTTGTTGATGATGGATAATCTGAAAAAATACGTCAATAAAGATGGACTTTGGAACCAGCTGATTACCGAACCGGACTTTTGGACAGAGACATCTGGCTCGGCAATGTTTGCCTATGCTATGATTGTGGGTGTCAACAACGGCTGGCTGGATAAAGAAGAATATGCTCCGGTGGCACGTCGTGCATGGCTTGGCTTATGTAATTATATTAATGACAAGAATGATCTTACTGAGGTTTGTGTTGGAACCGGAAAGAAGAACAGTAAACAATATTATATGGATCGTCCCCGCATCGCCGGTGATTATCATGGACAGGCACCGATAATATGGTGTGCTTATGCATTATTGAATAAATAAAACAATAAAAGACCGGATACAGATCTATGGAGTTTTTTTATTCATAGTGTATTGTTGCTTTTAACATAACATATATTTATTTTTGAAGGGTCTGAAATTATAATGCTTGAATATGAAAAGAGAATTTTGTATTTTTATTGTACTTTTTTTAGTGTTTCATATACATGCTCAATTAGTATACCACGATGCTTCGAATTTTCCACTATTAGGAAGGGCGACAGAGAGTGCTGGGGCACGATATGAAAGGTTTCCGGATTCATTAAAGAATATTTCTCGTGCTCCATTATGGAATTTAAGCCGTAACTCTGCGGGAATGGCAATACGTTTCCGTAGTAATTCCACTACGATAGCAGCTAAATGGGTGGCTCTTTTTAATACCCACATGAATCATATGACTGATACTGGTGCAAAAGGTTTAGATCTTTACTGTCTTCAGAAGAATGGTGACTGGCATTTTGTCAATAGTGCCCGTCCGAAAGGAAAAATAAATCAGGCCACCATTATAAAAAATATGCACCCTGAAGAAAGAGAATACATGCTTTATTTGCCATTGTATGATGGTCTTATTTCTCTGTCTATAGGAGTTGATTCTCTGGCTACTATCAGTCAACCGTTAATGGATTATCCAATTCGTAAGAATCCTGTTGTTTTTTATGGAACCAGTATTCTTCAAGGAGGTTGTGCTTCACGTCCGGGGATGGCACATACTAATATCATATCGAGAAGATTAAACCGTGAATGTATCAATTTAGGATTCAGTGGAAATGCATTTCTAGATTTGGAAGTAGCTAAAGTGATAGCTAAAGTAGAAGCTAGTGTTTTTGTTTTGGACTTTGTGCCTAATGCTTCTGTTGTACAGATGAAAGAACGACTGGAAACATTCTATCGTATCATCCGTAGTAAACATCCGGATACACCAATTATTTTTATAGAGGATCCTATTTTTCCTCACACATTTTATGATGAAAGGGTTGCTAAAGAAGTGCGACGAAAGAATGATACGTTGAAAGAGATATTCAATCATTTAAAGAAAAGAAATGAGAAAAATATCATTCTTATTTCATCAAAGAATATGCTGGGAGAGGATGGAGAGGCTACTATAGATGGTATTCATTTTACAGACTTAGGTATGATGAGGTATGCTGATTTAGTTTGTCCGGTTGTAAAGAAGGCAATTAGATAAGACAGGGTTACTATTAGTTTGAAATACCATCACTATAAAAGCATGTGTGACGGTATATAAAAGCAGATCGCAAAAAGAAATTATCCAATAAAAGAAAGATATTGTTCAGAATAAGATGAATAAGTGCTTATCTAGACTACCTTTGAGTATTTTAGATTTGTTTGGGACTAATTTTTCATTTATTGACCTATATTTAATATCTTAAATAGTTCTGTTTTTCTACTTTTGTATCAGACAATAGGGCTGATAGGACTTCTGTGAGGGTAATGATCATTATTGTATACTAGGAGTTTAGGTTTTTAGATACAGTTGAAAGGGCTGTTTAAAGGATAACACTTTTTTATTTTATAAAACACACTAAGTATTACTTAAATCTATGTGTAATGAATAACAAATTGATTAAAAAAACATTCTTGGGAATTGGCACAATGTGTTTAATGGTAGGATTATCTCTATTCTTTTCTTGTGAATCAGATGATACTTCTGGAAGTGGGGGAGTGACAAAACCTTATTTATCTTTAAAACAATATGGTTTAAACCGGCTTTCGGTTGCTAATGTAGAAGAGGCAACGTTTTCTGTGACGGTGAAAAAGCATGGTGGAAATCTTGATTCTGAATTTGCAGCAAAATTAGATGTATGGAATGAGGATGAATTAAATGCTTATAATGAAAAAGAAGAAACTTCTTTTGTGATTCTTCCAGAGACATATTATTCGGTGACTCCATCGGAAGTTGTACTTGCATCAGGTGTGAAGGAAGTTAATGTCGATATAAAGGTGAAAGCTTCTCAAATTATATCTGCGATACAGCAAGGAACTCACTATTTGATTCCTTTACGACTAAACAGTGATGTTGTGGAGCTGAGAAAAGGGCAACGTGATCTACTGCTTCAACTTGTTATCGATTATGCCAATGTAGCAATAGTTAGTCCTGAAATTGTAGAAAAGGTAAACGTGAACGACGTATCTGTTACTACTACGGTAAAAACGATACTTGATTATAAGGTAGATGGCAAGGATCTGGCAAGTAATTGGGATTTCATTTGCGACCTTAAAGTTCCTGAAAATGCATCTGAATTATTAGAAACTTATAATAAACAATATAGTACTGACTATGAGTTGTTGCCGGAAGGAAGTTATAGCTTGGGACAAGTGAAATATGCTATTGGAGATCATGAGGCAGAAGCTAAACTTACAATCCGGCGGAATGCTATTGAGGTGAAGTATTATTTGTTGCCGTTAATGTTGGCTAATCCTTCTACTAGCTCGGTGACTTGTAAGGATAACATTCATTATATAGTAGTGGGGCAGTTTTATACTAATCCGATCATTTCTGATAGAAGTGTAGCCGATCCAACAGTGATTAAAGCACAAGATGGACGTTTCTATTGGTATGCTACCCAAAACTCCAATGATTGGATGCCTGTTTATAGCTCTACAGACTTGGTGAATTGGAAATATGAGAAAAACGCTTTTCAAAAAGCAACAAAGCCTACATGGAATACGGATAATGCTTTTTGGGCACCGGATATGCAATATATCAATGGCAAATATGTTCTTTATTATTCGTATGCCAAGATGAATGGTACCGGCCAGAGCCATACATGTGTGGTGACGGCTGATACTCCATTGGGAACTTACACTAGTGCTTATCCCAAGGGTGCTTTCTTGGATAGTAAGAAGTTGCTTTCAAATGAAGAATTTGGAGCAAACTGTATTGATCAGTTCTATTATGAAGAGGATGGACATAAATATTTGTTCTATGGAAGTTTTACAGGAATTTATGTAGTAGAGCTTACGGATGATGGGCTTGCTGTGAAACGTGATGTGGATGGTAATCCTGTCTTGAAAGAGAAGGTGTGTGGTAATGCGTTCGAGGGTACCAATATCTATAAGAAAGGTAACTATTATTATTTGTTTGCTTCTATTGGGAACTGTTGCGCCAGCCAAAATAGTACCTATGAAGTGGTTGTAGGGCGTTCAACAAGTTTATTAGGCCCGTATGTTGATAAACAAGGAAAGAAGATGCTTGACAATAGCTGGGAGCCTGTTGTAGATGGTGGTGATAGAACAAAGTGGGTCGGTCCAGGACATAATTCCGTTATTATTAAAGACGATGCGGGTACAGAATGGATGATTTACCATAGTTATTATTACAAGGAGAAAGGAAATAAATCTACGTTCGCAGGACGTCATGGAATGCTCGACCGCTTGCAGTGGACGGACGATGGATGGCCTTATATCAAAAATTATTTGCCTTCTGAGTCAGACTTGATCCCAGTGTTCTATAAATGAGAAAGTAAGATTTATTAATTATTAAATTTAACATATGAAAAAGGAAAAATGTTGGAAAAGTCTGCATGGTTGCCTATGTGCCGCTGTGCTTGCCTTATTTACATTTGGCTTTACGTCTTGTAAAGACGATGATTTGAAAGGGGGATTCGACCCAAGCAAACCGATTGTGGTTACCGATTTTATGCCGAAGGAAGCTGGCTATGGTAACAACCTGATGGTATATGGGAACAACTTCGGAAATGATGTTTCAAAAATTAGCGTCACTGTGGGTGGCAAGCAGGCCAATGTTATTTCTGTAAAGAATGATGCCTTGTATTGTGTAGTACCTAAGGGGGCGTATGGAGATGAAGTGGAAGTCTCAGCTTGTGATGATGAAGGTGAAGAAATTGCTTATGCTGTGGCAGAGGCCAAGTTTACGTACAAAAAACAGTGGTTGGTGACGACTATTGCCGGACAACGTTTTGAAGATTGGAATGATGCCAAGGAGGCGGAAGGCTCTTTTGATAATTGCGGATATATGGAGGGAATTAGCTGGTTTGCATTTGATCCCAAGTCTAATTTTGACATCATGTATATCTCTAGTGCTGCCTTGGGACCTGTCCGCAAGGTTAACTTTGCAAATGAAACTGTGGAATTTTTAAGCCATATCTCTTATTCTACAGAACGCCCTACTATCATAACTTGGACGCCGGATGAGAATCAGGATATGGTTGTAACCCGTGACTTAAGTTCTTCTGGAAATGTTAATATTGTGTATAGTCGTGCTTCCGGTTTCACAACAAAAGTAGATTTGGAAAGTACATTGGGTAAATTGAAATCAGGAAATGCGGCAATGATTCATCCCGATGGACAACTGTATTATACGGCGTATTATACACAAGATATCTACCGATATGACTTTGCAACGAAAGAGACGACCATTGCTAGCAAACATGTGAAAACAAAGGAAAACCTGCGTTTGGTTCTTCATCCCAGTGGCAAGTATGCCTATATGATGCGTCTGTATTATTCTGGTAATAATTCCGGTTATATTGCGCGTTTGGATTATGATGACGAGGCTAAAACGTTCGGAACTCCTTATATTGTTGCTGGTAGCGATGGCTCTGCCGGATATGCTGATGGTGTGGGGAGTACAGTACGGATGCGAGGACCAGGTCAGGGCGTTTTTGTGAAAAATCCCGATTATGCCGGTGAGGAAGATGAATATGATTTCTATTTTACGGATGACTATAATAACTGCGTGCGTGTATTGACACCGACAGGGCGTGTCTATACTTTTGCCGGACGTGGGAATGATATTGCGGATGGTGGGTATGCGGATGGTGCATTGCGTACGGAGGCTCGGTTTGATCGTCCATGGGCAATCGCTTATGATGAGAAGAGAGAATGTTTCTATGTAGGAGAGCGGAACAACAAAGTGATACGTAAAATTGCGTTGGAAGAATAATCAATGATAAACACATGTTTTATGAAAAAATTATTATTTATAGGGATACTGTTGATGGGTCTTTCCCTGCAAGGGTGGACGCAGGAGAAAACTATTACAGTAACAGGTATTGTTACGGATACTGAGAAAGAACCGCTTATTGGTGTAAACATCTCTGTGCAAAATATGCCGGGGTTGGGTGTCATCACAGATATCAATGGAAGGTACCGGATTAGTGTGCCGGCGTATAATCGGTTGGTCTTTTCGTATGTTGGTTATGAGACGGCGAATGTGTTGATCAAGGAGCAGACTGTGGTAAATGTCACCATGAAAGAGGCAGCTTCTACTGTTATTGATGAAGTAGTGGTGACCGGGTTGGGTGCACAAAAGAAGATTGCAGTGACCGGTGCTGTGACGAATGTAGATGTGGATGCCTTGAAAGCTGTGCCATCTACTTCGGTGGTTGATGGTCTTGCTGGTGTGGTGCCTGGCGTTATGGCAATGCAGACATCTGGTCGTCCGGGTAGTGTATCCGAGTTTTGGATTCGAAGTATTTCTACGTTTGGCGCAAATACGGCGGCATTGGTACTGGTAGATGGTTTCGAACGCGACATCGACGAAGTCAGTGTAGAAGATATTGAATCTTTCACAGTGTTGAAAGATGCTTCTGCTACAGCAATTTATGGTAGTAAAGGTGCCAATGGTGTGGTTTTGATCAATACACGTCGGGGTAAGGAAGGAAAGATTAATATCAATGCGAAAGCGGAAGGCTTTTACAGTATGCTTACCAAAACACCGGAGTTCGTGGACGGTTATACGTATGCTTCAATGGCGAATGAAGCAAAAGCGGCGCGCAATCAGGCACCGATTTATTCTGATACGGAGTTGGAGTTGTTCCGCACAGGTTTGGATCCGGATCGTTTCCCGAGTGTGGATTGGATGGATGTAATGATGCGTGACGGTGCGTGGAGTTCGCGTGTTTCGTTGAATATGACCGGTGGTGGAAAGACGGCGCGTTATTATGTAGGCGGTAGTTTCCAAGATCAGCAAGGTATGTACAAGTCGGACAGATCCTTAAAGAACTACAATACAAATGCCAATTATCGAAAATGGACGTATCGTATGAACGTTGATATCGATATTACTAAAACAACTTTGTTGAAGGTTGGTATTTCGGGTTCTTTGCGCAAACAGAACGATCCGGGTTCGGGTACAGATAATATATGGACTGTGTTGATGGGTTATAATCCGATCATGATGCCTGTGACCTATTCCGATGGGCGTATCCCCGCGTGGTCAGAAAAGGATGATAACTTGAATCCGTGGGTTCAGGCCACTATGACCGGATATAATGAAAGTTGGAAAAACAATATCCAGACTAATGTCACTTTAGAACAGAAACTGGATTTCATTACGAAAGGGTTGCGTTTTGTAGGGCGGTTCGGTTACGATACCTACAACTCGAACTGGATTAAACGTTACGAGAGTCCGGAGGTTTGGAAAGCTGACCGTTATCGGCAGGCAGACGGTTCGCTACTCTTCACGAAAATAAGAGACGAGAAGGTAATGGATAAAAATACATCTTCTGGTTCAAGTGGTGATCGTAATGAGTTCTTTGAATGGGAATTACACTATAATCGTGCTTTTAAGGCACACCATCCGAGTGCTGTACTGAAATACACCCAATCTTCCAAAGTTTACACGCAAGGTATCGGTACTGAACTGAACAAGACACTACCTCGTCGCAATCAAGGTATAGCCGGACGCGTTAACTATAACTGGAATTATCGTTACTTCGTTGATTTCAATTTTGGGTACACTGGATCAGAGAATTTCCATAAAGATTATCGTTTTGGTTTCTTCCCTGCCATCTCCGGTGCATGGAACGTTGCAGAAGAGCCTTTCATCAAGAATCATATGGGGAAAACGATCAATATGTTTAAAATCCGCTATTCATGGGGTAAAACCGGTAATGACGTTTTAGAAAAAGGCCTCCGTTTTCCATATACTTATAATATTGATACTTCCGGTTCATTCAATTTCTCGGATATTAATAGCGCTGCAAAGACATGGAATGGAAGACATTACTCTTCTATTGCTTCTGCCAATGTATCATGGGAGGTCTCTACCAAACAGGATTTAGGTATTGATTTTTCTTTCTTCAACGACAAATTAACTGGAGCTGTTGATTATTTCTTCGAACATCGTGAAGGAATTTATAAAGCGAGGAATTCAATACCTTATGAGGTCGGTGTCGAATATACGCCGAAGGCAAATGTCGGTATCGTAGAAGCAAAAGGATTCGACGGAAACTTTGCTTTGAAACAGAAAATCGGTAAGGTCAATTTCACGTTGCGTGGTAATATTACTTACAGTAAGAATGAAATTATAGAGTATGACGAAGAGAATACAATCTATGAATATAAATTGAAGAGAGGACAACGTGTGAACCAGGCAACCGGCTATTTGGCTTTGGGGTTGTTCAAAGACTATGATGACATTCGCAATAGCCCGAAACAATCAGGAGATATTATGCCGGGTGATATCAAATATGCGGATATTAATGGTGACGGTCTTATTAATAGTGGTGATATAGTAGCGATTGGTTCTACCACTAAACCGAATCTTGTTTACGGTTTTGGACTATCTGCAAAATGGAAAGGGCTGGATGTCAATATGCATTTCCAAGGTGCCGGAAAGTCGTCGTTCTTTATTAATGGCACCACTGTACACATGTTCAGTGGCGGAGATGGCTGGGGGAATGTGCTAAAAGAAATGGCGGAGGGTAACCGTTGGATACTAGGTGTGAACGAGGACCCGAATGCTGAATATCCGCGTTTGTCATACGGCTCGAACTCGAACAACGAATTACAGTCCAGCTATTGGTTACGTAACGGTTCGTATATACGCTTGAAGACACTTGATATCGGTTATTCTTTCCCGACAGCTTTGGTGAACAAACTTCACTTGAATAAAGTTCGTGTTTTCTTTATTGGAACTAATTTACTTACTTTCTCCAGTTTCAAGTTATGGGATCCGGAGTTGGGAAGCTCGGATGGAAAGAAATACCCGCTAAGCAAAACACTCTCAGTGGGAGTGCAAGTTAATTTATAAACAACAAGAAATTATGAAAAAAATTATTATACATTTATGTTTGGCAGTAGGGTTGGGAACTGCTTTTACCGGCTGTTCCGATTTCTTGGATTCTGATTATCTTTTTGATAAGAAGATATCAATAGAAAAGGTTTTTGCGGATAAAAACTATACCAATGAATGGTTGGCTTATGCTTATGAATTTCTGAATAACAATGAGATGCAACAGGTATGCAGTAAGAAAACTATTGCATTCAATTTTGCTGATGATATGTACTATGGGGATTCTGATTATTCGGGTTGGCGTTGTGGTACATATACGGAAACAGGAAATAAAATTAACTTGAATATATGGGAAAATGCATATAAAGCGATCCGTCAGGTATCTATCTTCTTAAACAATGTGGATATGAATAAGGAACTTTCGGAAGCCGATATTATCGATATGAAAGGACAGGCGCATTTCTTGCGTGCTTATTTCTATTGGATATTGGTCCGCACATTTGGTCCGGTTCCTATTGTACCCGATGAAACTCTTGATTATACAAAAGAGTATGATGAAATCTCTTTATTGCGTAACTCTTATGATGAATGTGTCGACTATATTGTCGGTGAATGTGTGAAAGCTGCCACGATGTTGCAGGATCGGCGCGACTTGCAGGAGATTGTACGTCCTACCCGTGGTGCTGCATTAGCGCTTCGTTCGAGAGTGTTACTTTATGCAGCAAGTCCCCTGTTCAATGGTAAGGCTCCGCAAGAAGTGATTACGGCATTGGTTGATAAAAACGGACGCCAGTTACTTCCGAGTACTTATGATGAGTCAAAATGGGCAAAGGCTGCGGCAGCGGCTAAAGATGTCATGGAACTGAAACGATACCAGCTGTATGTCTCCTATAAAAGAGACTATTCTTCCTTGGCCTATCCGGCTACGATTACACCTCCTGATGACAATGGGACTTTTCATCTCAATGAATGGCCGAATGGTTGGGAAAACATAGACCCGTTTGATTCTTACCGTTCTTTGTTCGATGGTACTGTCAGTATTTATAATAACCCTGAACTAATATTTTCTCGTGGAAAGAACCAAGGTAGTGAGGACATAGAAGTAATGGTGATTCATCAGCTTCCTCGCTCGCAAGGAGGAGGATACAATTGTCACGGTATGACACAGAAACAGTGTGATGCATATTATATGAACGATGGTAGTGACTGTCCGGGTATGAATAAAAATTATGCCGGACAAGATGGATATACCGATCCAAGCCGCTACGATGCAGATGATTATCTTACAGATATAGTTCAGGCATCGGAATTGAATAATTATCCGGAATTGGGTAGTAAGGGAGCAGGTGTCTGCAAACAATATGCGCAACGCGAACCCCGTTTTTATGCGTCCGTGGGATATAACGGAAGTGTTTGGCATATGCTTAATGCTGATCCAGAGCAAAAAGAAGAAAAAGATGTGCAGATTTTCTATTATCGAGATGAACAGGATGGGTATAAGCCGGGCACTTATTGGCTGAATACCGGCATCGGAGTTAAGAAATATGTTAATCCCTATGATATTTCGGATGTGGATAAATCATACGACCAAAGTCGTATCGTTGCTAAGGCAGCACCAGATATTCGTTATGCGGAAATCTTGCTGAATTATGCAGAAGCATTGAATGAATTGACGACTTCGTATGAGATGCCTTCATGGGATGGGACAAAGGTATATTCCATTGCACGTACGGAGGAGGAATTAAAGAAAGGTATCCAGCCTGTCCGTATTCGTGCCGGATTACCTGACTACGATGTTTATGGAGACCCGGACAAGTTCCGCATCAAACTGAAACGTGAACGGCAGATCGAATTCTTTGCCGAAGGACATCGGTATTGGGATTTGCGTCGTTGGTGTGATGCACCTATCGAAGAGTCACTTCCTGTTTATGGTTGCAATATATATGCAACAAAATCGAGCGCTGCAGCTTTCCATACTCCGGTGGAAACCCCCTCGTTGAAGAGCAGCTTCTCTACGAAAATGTGGTTCTATCCGATTCACTATTATATTATGAAACGGAATGTATTGATGACTCAAAACCCGGGTTGGACAAATCCGGAATAAAACCAATAGCAGGCAAGAATATGAAAAAGAAATATTTACTTTGGATTGCGATGGTAGCTATCGGCTGCATGTCGTGCAACAATGAGTGGGAAGATGAACAGTTTACTCAGTTGGTCTCTTTTAAAGCTACATTGAATAGTGATGGAGTTTCTCCTATTTATGTCCGTTATCAGACGGATGGCGTGAAACGGTATGATGTTCCCGTATTAGTCAGCGGGTCTACTGTAAACTCTCAAGATCGAACGGTACATATCGGATTAGATCCCGATACATTAGTTTCTTTGAACTTGGAACGGTTTGGAACATATCGTACGGAACTTTATTACAAACAGCTCGATCCGCAGTATTATACCATGCCGGAAACAGTGAAAATCCCAGCAGGACAGAGACAAACATTATTGCCCATCGATTTTACATTAGGTGGAATGGATAATGCTAATCCATTAAATATGGTGGAACAATATGTGCTTCCCTTAACTATAAAAGATGATGAATCATATGATTATGAATCTAATAAGCACAAGCACTATCGGAAAGCTTTATTGAATGTGATTCCATTCAATGACTATTCGGGTATTTATGATGGTTCCAAATCACTTATTTATTTGGAAGGTCAGAAAGATGCATTTACTGTTTCCAAACATAAAGCATATGTGTATAATGACAATACGATATTCTTTTATATGGGGCTTCGGGATGCAAACTACATTGATCGTAAATATTATAAGTTGTTTGTTGAGTTTACGGATGAGTATTTTGAAGGTAAGTATAAATTGAAAATCTGGACAGATAATGGAGGAGCGGACGGTAACAATTTTGCGCTTGTGAAGGAAGTTGACCTCGTAGGTGAAGCTCGTGAGAAACAACCACTATATACTATTACTGAAGAAATGGACGCTACGAAACCGTATCTGAAGCATGTCTACTATACACTTTATATAGACTATACTTTTGAAGATTATACCCTTAGTCCGGGCAATCGGCTGAAATATACAGTCAATGGTACTTTGAGCATGCAACGCGATTTGAATACGTTGATTCCAGATATGGATCAACAAATTCAATGGGATTAAGTGGAGTAATGCTTGACAAACGATAAAGAGGTTGGTCTCAAATAATGTTTTGAATCAACCTCTTTGTAATTATTCTTAATTCAAAGGTTTGAAACTAAATAACGAATGATTCTAAAGAATATTATATACCTAGCTTTATTCTCAACCGTTTTATTAATTGGTTGCTCGAAAAGTGATGAAAATCCAACTTCCGATGATCTCCAGTCTTCTGGCAAAGGTAAAATAACATTTAACTTGCATACTCCGGGGGCATTCCTTACTAAGGCAGTAGGTGTTGGTAACGAAAATGGAGGCACTAATGACAAAATAGCCTTTTATCAATTTAGCAAAGAAGGTAAGTATGAACAAAGGTATGTCTTAAATTATGCAGCTGCTTCTGTAGGTGTAAACGATGATACAAGGTCATATACTGTAGAATTAGCTTCTTCGACTGGAGGAGAAAAGAGATTTATTATTGTGGAGAGTGAGGATGAGAACAACTTCCCTAATATGAGTGCAACAAATACAATCGAAGAACTGCTAAATAGTAAGACTGTTGCGGAGAGTGGTAAGTTGAATCCTCCATTTGTTATGTCCAATATCAAAACAGATGGTAAGGAGTATGTAACAGTTGCTGATGTAGAATCTTCCGATAATCAGATTGATGTAAAACTTAAAAGACGTGTAGCCAGATTTGATTTGCTGAATGATCCGGCAGAATCGGGATTAGTGATTGATAAGGTATATATTAAGAATAGATACACTCAAGGATTCATAGGTGATGTAAGTGGTAATGCAGGCAATATCTCTGCTGATGTTCTGGAAATACCGGCAGCTGATTTAGCTAATGATGGAAAAAGTTTCTATCTTTATCCCACTCAGTTGACTTCAACTCTTGAGCAGAATGAAAAAACAGTAGTATGGGCTACCACTAAACTTGCCAATACCAATACAGAAGGTCCGACTCTTTATCTGAATCTTACTGCTGATATCAATGTGGAGGCCAACTATCTCTATCAGCTTAATACGAAAAAGATAGCCGGTTCTACAGGCTTTGATATCTCAGTAGAAGAATGGAAAGACGGTACTTCAATTGATTGGGTGACGATTGAAGACGGAATCTCTGTAATGGATAACAAAGCTACTATCATTGCTGGTACAGATATTAAAGGGACTTATGTAAAAATTGCAGCTGATGCTGCAATGCCATATACTATAAAACGTGTTGTTACGGATTATAGTTCAGCAGCATTGGACGCTGCGTATGACGGAAGCTTACCTAAATGGCTTACCATTTCTTCATCTACTAAAGATGCAGGTAGCGGTCTTTATCGTCATGAGATTATTTACACGGTGACTGCACATCCTGAGAAGACAAGCCAGTTTGCTATCACATATCTTAACGGAGCCGTTTCAGATGAGAACTTGTTGGTAATCGGGTTTGCCGATCCGTATCCAGGCACTCCGCTTCCTTGTCTATCGTGGGAAGAGAAGCTCTATTCGCCAGTGCACTGTCGTCAGTCCACCTATCTTGTCCATAATACAGTAGATAAGGCTTATTTCTGTGGAACTGAAGGATATACGTTTAATACTCCTATGAAAGGTAAAACGGGTAATGAGGGGGCGAAGAATCTTTGTCCCGAGGGCTGGACAGCATTGAATGATGCAGAGGCAAAAGATTATATTTTGTGGGTAGGACAGCATCTTAAATCACAAGTGGCAGAGGCTTTATATACTTACTGTTGGTTCGATAAAGACGATGAGGCTACTAATTTGCGTATATTGGGGGGATACCCATACGATAGAGCTACTCCCAATGTGAAAGACTTAGCTTGTTATGGTACGTGGCCGAACGTAGCTTGGGTGAACATCAAACTGCCAGGTCTTACTATAGCGGGACAGACATTTAACGATGAATGGACAGTGAAGAAGGATTACGGAATCCCCTACAGATGTATTCGTGATAAGGCCGGTTGGGAATAACTGTATGGATTCTTGAAAGGATATATATTCAATGATTAAATTTGTAAGACAATGCTAAAGAATACTTTATTTGTGATTCTTCTAATGATTTCCAGCTTATTCACGGCTTGTGCTGAAGGATATGTAAGTGATATGCAGAAGGAGAATGACACAAAAGAAATACGTTTCAGTCTGAATATGGAGGGAGGGCTAACGATGTCCTCTACCAGGACTTCTGTGTCTTTGGACGGAATGAAATGGAAGATATTCTGTTTTGACGATCAATATAATTATCTGTTTGACAAAACAGGAAGTATAGGGGATGCAGCAAATGAAATAAAGGTTTCTGTAACTAAAGGCGTCGTTTATCGATTCCTGTTTTTGTGCACCACAGTCAATAACATATTCCCGGATTTGACTTCTGGTAAGACTTATTGGGATTTAGAAGCGTATACTCCTCTATTGCCGTTAGCTGATCCGATGGAGATGCTTGTCAGTAGAGGTAATGAAAAAGATGGTACACTTCGTGTAGCTGCTGCGTCTGCATCGGTGCAGGTTACTCTTGCTCCGCGTGCATCCAAGATTGTTTTGCAAAAGGATGCGCAAACTGTTTCGGATATTACGGTGAATTCCGTGACTTTTGCAGATGCCGCTTCTTCTGTTCCTTATGTTCATATCGAACCACAGTTTTACAGTGAATATGAGAATCTTCCGGTAGTAACTCGAAAAACCTATCAGTGTGTGCCCCAAGAGGATGTATGCTATATGCTTCCGGATATGTGCGCCGGAACTTTTGGAGTGAATGCTACGCTGCATATCACTCATCCGATTTCTGGAGAACAGGACGTACGGGTAACGGTACCGGTGGGACTTGCGCTTAATGTAGGCAGTGGAAAGACTTACTATATTAAAATGTCTGCTGATGCAAAAGGAAAAGTTGCTGCTACTTGGGCAACACGTGTGGCACCTAAAACGCTGAAACTTGCTACGCAAAACTTATGGGGTAAATCGACTTCCGTTGTGTTGGATTACTTCAATAGAATTGATGTGGATGTGCTTTGCGCGCAGGAATGTAGTAATCTCTCCGAATCTGATATACAAGCACAGGGGCTTTACGTTCATACTCACTCCAACAATGGACAAGGAAAATGTAGCATTATATCGCGCTATCCTTTCTCGGGGATTACACCAAACAAGTATGGTGCTTATATCGACTTGGGTGAAGGCATTGTTGTGTTGGTGATGAACTGTCACGGTGCTTACTTCCCTTACGGTCCTTATCAGTTGAATGGTATCGAGTATAAAGATTTTCCTGCTACGGACGATGTCGATTATGTAGTAAAAGTCAACAAAGAAGCTCGTCAGGGCATGGTGGACAAACTGCTGGAAGACTTCCATTCGTCTACTACTCCTTTTGTTTGTCTTTCGGGGGACTTCAACGAACCGTCATGGCTTGATTGGACGGAAGGTGCCTTGTCAGCAGGCCTTGCTCCTTACGTTGTCCAGTGGCCTACCACCCGTTCCCTGTGGGAAGGCGGTATAAAAGGTGATGCCTACCGGACGATACATCCGGATCCAGTGACGCATCCGGGATTCACGTGGACACCGCGTCCGAGCAAGAAGGACACCAAAGACCGATTAGATTTGACTCTTTATACTTTATCTCCCAACACGGAAGTGAAAAGTTGTCAGGTAATAGGAGAGAACACGGAAATGTCGGATATCGTTCTTCCTAATTGGGGACCGTTTGAAAATGTATTCGATCACCGGGGATTACGGACAGAATTTGTCTTTACGAAATGACGGAACGGTGTACCGGAATTAGTGAGTCTCCAGACTGTTAATTATTGAGGTCTCGGGTATTAATACCTGTCGTGTAAGGTATTAATATCCGAGAATTCAGCTATTAATAGCTAACATGCCAACTATTTGTAATGGATAAACCAATGATTAACTAATGTCTTTCTGTCTGTTGCTAGATAACCTTCAAATAGGCAATATATGGCAGTTTGGGACTCAAATTTCATTTATTGACTTGTTTTTAGCATGCCGGACAGCTAGAAAACACTATTTTTGTCCTCATCCGTTTTAGACTTTTAAGATTATATAAACCAATAAATTGTAACATACGAATATGCACAACATTGCTAAAACCTTTTTACCGATTTTATTATTATTTTTTGCTGCAGTAGTGACAGCACAGAATGGGAAGAACAATGTCGGAAATACGCAACGTATCTGGCTTGATTCTGAAATTGGTCATCAGGGCGACTACCAGTGGAAAATGATAAAAGCTGGAGATGCAACAGATCCCGGAGAAAAGATTTCGTTATCCAATTATGCAACTGCAAATTGGATGCCGGCCATCGTTCCCGGAACAGTTTTGAATTCTTTGGTGTATAACCAAAAATACCCGGAGCCTTATTATGGAATCAATAATAAGATTGAATCTAAATTAATACCGGATATCTCTGAAACCGGACGTGACTTTTACACATACTGGTTTCGTACAGATTTTACTGTTCCTCAATCATTCAAGGGAAAGACTGTCTGGTTACAGTTGGATGGTATCAACTATCGGGCAGAAGTATGGGTGAATGGTAACCTGTTGAGTACAATGAACGGTATGTTTATTCAAGATTACATTAATGTTACGGATTTTGTGAAAGTCGGGGAGAAAAACGGACTGGCCATAAAGGTCTATCCGGTAGATGTTCCCGGAAGTGCGAAGCCGAAATCTTGGGGAGCAGCCGGCGAATTCCATAACGGTGGAAACGGTAACATTGGTTTGAATACTACCATGTTGATGACGGTAGGTTGGGACTTTACCTTTATGGATGGTATCCGTGACCGTAACACAGGTATATGGAAAAATATTTCCCTCTATGCTACAGGCAGAGTAGCATTACGTCATCCTTTCGTTAAATCTGAATTGAGAAAACCTGATTATAACCAGGCTCGTGAGACTGTATCTGTTGAAATTATCAATCCATCGACCAGTAACCGGGTAATCAGTTGTAAGGTAAAGGGTGAAATTGTAGGTGAAAATATCACTTTCGAAAAGACCTTCCGGCTGATGCGTGGAGAAGAAAAAACAGCAACCTTCTCCCCCGAAGAATTCCCGCAACTGGTTATTAACTCTCCAAAACTGTGGTGGCCAGTCAATAAAGGACCACAAAACTTATATGACCTGAAGCTGACAGTATCCGTTGATGGTAAAGAATGTGATTCTGTAAAGACAAGATTCGGTATTCGTGAAATTGTCTCGGATAGAAAAACTCCGGATAAATCACGTGTCTTTTATGTGAACGGCAAACGATTATTTATTCGTGGTACCAACTGGATACCGGAAGCCATGTTGAGAACTTCAGATGAACGTACTTATGCTGAATTGCGCTACTCCCGTCAGTCCGGTGTCAACCTTTTAAGAATGTGGGGAGGCGGAATTGCAGAGTCTGATTATTTCTTCCAATTGTGTGATGAATTGGGACTGTTGGTATGGCAAGAGTTTTGGATGACCGGTGATACTCGTCATCCACATGACAAGGCTCTCTATATGAGTAATGTGGAATCTACCGTAAAACGTATTCGTAATCATCCTTCTTTGGCTTATTATGTTGCTTCTAATGAGAGTACAGAAGTTACCGGTACTCCTGAATTACTGAATAAACTGGATGGTACACGTGGATTCCAGATGCAGTCCGAATGTGAAGGAGTGCATGATGGCAGTCCTTACAAACAGGTAAATCCGATGCAGCATTATGAAAATACGGCCTCTCCCAGAGGAAGCCGTGTAGACGGATTTAATCCGGAATACGGTGCACCTACTCTTCCGACTGTGGAAATCCTCCGGGAAATGATGGATGAAAAAGACCTTTGGCCTATCAATAAGGAAGTATGGGATTATCTGGATGGAAATGGTTTCCATCTGATGAGTACTATGTATACAGACTTGGTGAATAACTACGGAAAATCATCATCGATTGATGAGTTTGCACAGAAAGGACAATTGTTGGGAGCTATTAATTCGAAGAGCATTTGGGAAGTATGGAACTACAATAAGCTGGATTATGGTGATCGTTTCTGTTCGGGACTTTTGTTCTGGTATCATAACTGCTCTATGCCTCAAGTGGCTTCCCGTATGTGGGACTGGTCTCTGGAACCGACAGCATCCCTTTATCATACTGCCAACTCTTTAGAACCATTACATGCACAGTTTGACTATCTTAAGAATACAGTGTCTGTAGTGAATGATTATTATCGTGAATTTAAGAATTATAAAGTGATAGCACAGGTTTACGATATTAACAGCAAGAAAGTATTTGAAGAATCAGCAGTGGTTAATCTGCCTTCGGATGGAGTGGTGAATGATGCGCTGACTATTCGTTTCCCGGAAAACATATCTCAAGTTCACTTTATTAAACTGATTCTGAAAGATGAAAATGGAAAAGATGTTTCTTCCAATTTCTATTGGCGCTCCAATGACAAATATGAAGGAAGCAAGACTTTGACCGGTCCGGCTGCTTCAGGTTTTGAAGATTTGAGTAAACTGAAGCAGGCAAAAGTGAAACTTACCTATAAAGTAAGAGAAGATGATAACAATTACTTTGTAGATATTACTTTGAGAAATACCTCCGGGCAGATTGCTTTCTTTAATCAGTTGCAATTCCTGAATTCAAAAATGAGTCCGATACGTCCTTCATTCTATACAGACAATTTCTTCTCCTTGATGCCGGGTGAAAAGAAAACGGTAACCATTGAAACCGCAAAAGGAAAGTTGAAAGATGGAGCTGTGTTGGCACTGAAAGGCTGGAATATAAATAAGCAGGAATATAAATTGAAGTAGAAAAGTAAGAATATGAATTGATTCTGCTTTCTTTGTTTCGGTAGATTGTAGAATCAATCATTGATATTATAGAGAAATCATTTAATCATTAAAAAGAAGTGAGATGAAACTTAAGTTTATCATAGGTGTAGTCGGTATATTATCAGCATGTGGATTTACTAATGCACCTTCTTTAGATACTACTCAGGAAGAACAGGATAATAATTGGGTGATTGGTCCGTTCCATCGTCCGGAAGGAGTTAATCCTGTCATATCACCGCAGCCGACAGAATTTTATTGTCCGATGCGGAAACAGCAAGTGAAGTGGGAAGAAAGTGATACTTTTAATCCGGCTGCTACTACAAAAGACGGAAAAATTGTTGTACTTTACCGCGCAGAAGATAATTCGGCTCAAGGCATAGGTAAAAGAACCTCACGTGTTGGTTATGCTGAAAGTAAGGATGGGATTGAGATGAAGAGACTTGGTAGCCCTGTTCTTTTTCCTGCCGAAGATAATTTTAAAGATCAAGATTGGCCGGGGGGCTGCGAAGATCCCCGTGTGGCTATGACCGAAGACGGATTGTATGTGATGCTTTATACGGCATGGAATCGAAAAAAAGCGCGTCTTGCTGTAGCTACTTCCCGAGATCTGAAGAATTGGACAAAGCATGGACTTGCCTTTGATAAGGCATATAACGGTCGATTTAATAATCTTTTCTGCAAGTCAGGTTCTATTCTAACAAAATTGAAAGGAAATCAATTGGTCATTGATAAAGTTGACGGTAAGTATTTGATGTATTGGGGAGAGTATGCGGTATATGCTGCTACTTCTGATAACTTGATTGACTGGTATCCGGTTTTGGATGAGAAGAATGAGCTAATGAAAATCATACAACCTCGTAAAGGGCATTTTGACAGTTTGCTGACAGAATGTGGTCCTCCGGCTGTTCGTACCAAACATGGTATTGTTCTTATGTATAATGGTAAGAATAGTGGTAAAACTGGAGATGCTGACTATCCAGCCAATGCTTATTGTGCCGGACAGCTGTTATTGGATGGTGACGATCCTTATAGAGTATTGGATCGTTTGGATAAGCCTTTCTTTGCTCCCGAGGCTCCTTTTGAGAAGAGCGGACAGTACAAAGATGGAACAGTATTTATTGAGGGGCTTGCATATCACAAAAGGAAATTATACCTCTATTACGGTTGTGCGGATTCTCGGGTAGCAGTCGCCGTATGTGATGATGTAAAGAAGTTGAAGATTAAATAGTAGATTATAAAACAATGAGAATAAAGCTGAATATATATATTGCTTGTATTGCTATTTTTCTGTGTTCTTCTACAGAATGTATTTATTCACAAAAGTTGAAATGGAATTTTGGTTTATCACGTAAGCAAAGTTCCGAAGTGATACCTCATTCAAAACATTCGTTTCAAACAGCTAATCCTAAAAAGAAGGTGATAGAATCCGGAGAATTGAGTCCACTTTCCGATTGGGAATATCAACTCTCCAAAGGATGGGAAATGATAGAAGGATATAAAGCCAGAGCAGCTGAAAAATCTGTAGTTGCGCAAGATTTAGATACAAGCGAATGGTATTCGGCAACAGTTCCAGGTACAGTATTAACTACATTGGTGGATCAGGGTGTATACCCTGATCCTTATTGGGGACTTAATAATTTATTGATTCCCGATACGCTTTGCCGGATGGACTGGTGGTATCGCAATTCTTTTAATATTCCTCGTAATAAAAAGGGAGAGAAAGTGAAGTTGATTCTGAATGGAATCAATTATAAAGCGGAGATCTGGTTCAATAGGCAATTATTAGGAACGATGACCGGTGCTTTTGAAAGAGGTATTTTTGATATAACTCCTTGGGTGGATTATGATAAAAAGAATCTGTTGGCCATTCGTATTCTTCCGCCTAATAATCCCGGTATTCCTCACGAGGCAAATAGGAAAGAAGGAATTGGTCCCAATGGTGGAGCATTGTGCCTGGATGGTCCTACTTTTATCTCTTCAGAAGGCTGGGATTGGATTCCCGGCATACGCGACCGAAACATGGGTATTTGGCAGGATGTCAGAATCAAATTTGGAAATGAATTGGAAATCGTTGATACACATGTTATTACGGATTTGCCTTTGCCTGACACTACTTCTGTCAATTTTATCGTTCAGACGGAGATTTATAATTCTTCTAAAACGACTCGTACTGCTAATTTGCATTTTAATATTGGCGGAGTGTCAGCTGTTTATCCGGTTTCTTTGAATGCAAATGAAAAGAGGATGATTAAGCTGACTTCTAATGAGTGTAAAGAACTGCAAATGAAGAATCCACGTCTTTGGTGGCCGAATGGGTATGGAGAACAGTATTTATATGATGCATCTTTAAGTCTGATTTCATCAGGTAAGGACACGCTTGACGTAAAGAAGTTGCGTATCGGTATCCGTGAGTTGGAGTATGAATTGTCTGCGTACGAGGATAACTCTCCTATAGTGCGTTTGAACTATAATCCGACTGCTGCTTTGCAAGATGGAAAACCCGCTTTTGATACTGTGAAACGTAAGAAAACAGATAATAAAGTTCGCTATACGAATTACGATGGAGAGTTTGTCCCCTATTTATTAAAACCAGTATCTTCACAAGGAATAGAGTTGATAAAAGATTCACTGATGAAAGAATATATGGTTATAAAGGTGAACGGACAACGGATTTTTTGTAAAGGAGGTAACTGGGGAATGGATGATGGTATGAAGCGAGTTTCCCGGGAACGACTGGAACCTGCCTTGAAGTTGCATAAGAATATGAATTATAATATGATTCGTAACTGGACGGGTGAGAGTACGGAAGAAGTATTTTATGAGCTTTGTGATGAGTACGGAATGTTGGTTATGAATGATTTTTGGCTTTCGACAGATGGGTTTAACCTCAATCCGCTGGATAACTGCCTGTTCGTTAGAAATGTGACCGAAACAGTACGTCGTTTCCGCAATCATCCCTCTATCGCTTTATGGTGTGCACGTAATGAAGGATTTGCAACCAATGAACTTGAGTACATGTTGGCCGCCACTTTAGCTAAAGAGGACGGCAGCAGGCATTATACAGGAAATTCCCGTTCATTGAATAGTTCAGGAAGCGGGCCTTGGCGTTATCAGTTTGATGCAGGCTGGTACTACCGTTCTTTGGCCGGAGGATTCCGATCCGAAGTGGGTACTCCTTCGCTGCCTACGGCTGAAACTGTTCGTGAGTTTATGGCGGAAGAGGATACATGGCCCATTAGTGATGTTTGGTATTACCATGACTGGCATAATCATAGATATGGTAGTAAGACTTTTAGCGAGCTTTATAAGGAAGGCATGGATCGTAAATTAGGACCTTCTGATAATTTAGATGATTTCTGTAAAAAAGCACAATTGATTAATTACGAAAGCCATCGGGCTATTTTTGAAGCATGGAACAGTAAGATGTGGAATGATGCTTCCGGAGTACTACTGTGGATGAGTCATCCTGCATGGCCTAGTATGGTCTGGCAGAATTACAGTTCAAATGGCGAAACTGCCGGTGCCTATTATGGCACTCAAAAAGCGTGCCGTCCTCTTCATATTCAGATGAGTCTTAATAGTCAACATAAAGTTGATATTATTAATACTATGCTGAAAGAATATCGGAATTTGAAAGTGGAAGTCGCGGTTTACGATAAAGTAGGAAAAAAGATACGTTCCTCACAACAGAAGGTAAGTCATGTGACAGCTAATGCACTGACTCCTGTAACACAATTAGAGGATATAAAAGGTCTTCCTGATTTCAGTTGGGTAAAGCTGGTATTGACAACAAATAATGGAAAGCTGTTGGATGATAATGTCTATTGGCTCAATCAAAAGGAATGGGATGGAAAGGTTTTGACTGATTTACCGGTTGCTTCGGTGAATGTATCTGTGAAGAATTTTGCAAAAAAAGCAAATCATTATGAGGGTAAACTTATTGTGAAAAATCCAGGACAATATCTGGCAGCCGCAATAGCATTGACTTTGAGGAATGCAAAAACAGATGTGCCCATTCGTCCAGCTTATTTTGATGACGGATATTTTTATTTGATGCCCGGCGAATCTAAAGAAATCCGTTTTCAGGTGGATTGTAAAGAAGGTGTTGATAAGATGCTTTTGCGGGTAGATGGATATAATGTTGAATCGAAAGATATATTGTTGAATAAATAAAGATTAGGTATTTATGTATAAGAAGGTATTAATATTATTATTTTTTATTCCTTTTCAGTTGTTGTTTGCTCAAAAAAGTATGTTGAAAGACTTTCCGGAAGGCTCTACTCCGGAGGAAATAGGTAAGCGATTGGCCTATCGTTTTCTGACAGAGAAACATGCGCTTCATGTCGGAAAATGGATTGGTTATCCGGAGACTTTCTATTGGAACGGGGCTTTACGGTATGCTTATCTTGCAAAAGATAAAGAACTTCTCAATCGTTTGCAAGATAAGTTTGAACCTCTGTTTACCGAGGAGAAAGCGTTGCAACCTATTATGAATCATGTTGATGTGAATATGTTCGGGAGTTTGCCACTTGAGTTATATCTTGTGACGAAGGATAAGAAATATTGGTATTTAGGATTGCCTTATGCCGATTCTCAATGGAAAGTGCCTGCAAATGCGAAACCGGAGGAAAAGGAATGGGCTGAAAAAGGATATTCCTGGCAAACACGTTTGTGGATTGATGATATGTATATGATTACAATCGTGCAGACTCGTGCTTATAAAGTGACGAAGGATAAAAAATATATTGATCGTGCAGCTAAAGAGATGGTGATGTATCTGGATGAGTTGCAACGTCCGAACGGTCTTTTCTATCATGCACCGGATGTACCTTATTATTGGGGGCGCGGAAATGGCTGGATGGCTGCCGGAATGACGGAATTACTTCAGTGTTTGCCTAAAAATCACAAAGACCGTCCTCGTATTTTGCAGGGCTATCGGACAATGATGGAAAGTCTGAAGAAATATCAGAATCCGGAGGGCTTGTGGAATCAGTTGATTGACCAGTCTGACTGTTGGACTGAAACATCAGGATCGGCTATGTTCACTTTTGCTTTTATCAAGGGAGTTAAGAATGGATGGTTGAATGCTGAAGAATATGCTCCTGCTGCTCGTAAGGCGTGGATAGCTTTAGTCTCATATCTTAATGATAAAAATCAAGTGAGAGAAATTTGCGTGGGCACGAATAAGAAGAACAGTAAACAGTATTATTATGACCGTCCACGCCGCACGGGTGATTATCATGGGCAAGGACCTTATCTGTGGTGTGCTGCCGCTCTAATGGAAAAGTAATTGTTCCGGTATTGAGTAGTAATTGAGGCTTTTGGGAGATATTTCTTTTGATTTGGATAATTTTTTTATTTATAGCTCAATTTCTTTTATTCAATGTGAAGGATGTTCCTTAACTTTGGTTCAACAATTTAGTACAAACGGAATCAGACAGGCTGATTCGCAATCATGTTTTATATGAGTTTGAAATATTTACTTTGTGGGATGGCTTTTGTGGCATGTGCCACTATTGCTGAGGCTTTTAATAATGTGCCGGAATCGATTTCTGCATCTATTTCTTTGAAAGTACCTGGAAATGGGGCGAAACACTATCCATTGACTTTTCAGAAATCGCAGAATAATAATGGCACTTATTATTTGGAGAATTCGGAAAAGATGCCGTTGACTGTGTCTCAAAATATAGTTACTGGTAATGATGGGCTACGTATTAGTGTATCTATCACTGCATTGGAAGATGTCTATTTTAATTACAATCAACAGATGGCAACCGGCTTCCGTCATGATGACTGCCTGTTCTATATGCCGGGGTTCTGGTATCGACGTAATCTACGTTCACCCAAAGAGGCTCCTTCATTCCATACATCAGATAGTTGGATTGTAAGCGAAGACAGGTTAAGTGCACCTCTTACGGGAATTTTCTGTGAGAAGACACAACGTTTTATGACTGTCAACAGACTGGATAAGTTTGTAAACAGCACTTTGGCCACGCATCGAGAAGGTGAGATTATTCTTTCGGATAAGACATCTTTGGGGTATACCGGATTTGAAAATAAAGGTGGTGTTGCTACTCTTTCTTTCGGTTTTCCTTATCGGGAAGCTCCCAAAAGTTATATTCGTAAATTGACATTAGCTCCGGCTGTGACTGCTTATCAGCTTCTGAAAAAAGGAGAAACTATTTTGTTGACCTGGCAAATTGTTGAAGGTGAAGCCAAAGACTATTCTGATTTTGTGCGCCATACCTGGGAATATTGTTATGATACATATTCTCCCAAGCCTGTTGATACTCCCTACTCAATTGAGTATATGAAGCAGACTCTTAGCCAATTCTTTGTAAGTAGTTTTGTTGATAAATATCCATTGGTATATAATTCGGGCATACATCTTAGGACAGACGCATGTACAAGTAATGGGCAGGCAGAGGTCGGTTTTATCGGTCGTGTTCTTCTGAATGCATTCAATGCTTGGGAATATGGCTGGGAATGTAGCCGGGAGGATTTGAAGGCTAATAGTACTAAAGTCTTTGATAGTTACCTGAAGAATGGTTTCACAGAGGCAGGCTTTTTCAAGGAATCGGTTAATTTTGATAAGAATTCTGAAGATCCTGTTCATAGCATCCGTCGTCAGTCAGAAGGGCTTTATGCAATCTTCCATTTCCTGGCTTATGAAAAAGAAAAAGGACGTAAACATCCGGAATGGGAACAGCGATTGAAGAAAATGCTGGATATGTTTCTGCAATTGCAAAATGCCGACGGCAGTTTTCCACGCAAGTTTCGTGACGATTTCACTATTGTAGATAAAAGTGGGGGAAGCACTCCTTCTGCTACATTGCCTTTGGTGATGGGATATAAGTATTTCAAGGATAAACGTTATTTGGATAGTGCTAAGCGGACTGCAGGTTATCTGGAGAAAGAATTGATTTCTAAAGCAGATTATTTCTCATCTACCCTTGATGCGAATTGTGAAGATAAAGAAGCATCACTTTATGCTGCAACTGCTACTTATTATCTTTCATTGGTTACTAAGGGAGAGGAACATAAACATTATGCTGACCTGACAAAGCAAGCCGCTTATTTTGCCTTATCATGGTATTATTTGTGGGATGTTCCTTTTGCTCCCGGTCAGATGCTGGGTGATATTGGTTTGAAAACACGTGGCTGGGGAAATGTATCAGTAGAAAATAATCATATCGATGTCTTTGTGTTTGAATTTGCCGATGTGCTTCGTTGGCTGTCGAACGAGTATAACGAGTCTCGCTTTTCAGATTTTGCAGAAGTAATTTCAACTTCTATGCGCCAATTATTACCTTATGAAGGGCATATGTGCGGTATTGCAAAGGTAGGTTATTATCCGGAGGTTGTCCAACATACAAGTTGGGATTATGGAAAGAATGGTAAAGGATACTATAATGATATTTTTGCGCCCGGATGGACTGTTGCTTCTTTGTGGGAGCTGTTTACACCAGGGCGTGCAGAGACTTTTATGAAAAAGTAATTATAATAAATTAATTTGTAATGACGTCTAGAAGAGATTTTCTTAAAAAAGCCGGGCTGCTTAGTGCTGCTTTTGCAGTTCCTGCCCTTAATGTGAATGGCGATACCCCACAGTCTAAAATACGCCTGAAGAATACTAAGATTGCGGTGGACGATCGATGGGATGTTATTGTAATCGGTGGTGGACCTGGTGGATGTACCGCTGCAATTTCTGCAGCTAGGGAAGGTGCTAAGACTTTATTGATTGAGGCAATGGGGCAACTTGGTGGTATGGGAACTGCAGGGATGGTTCCGGCATGGTGTCCGTTTTCGGATGGTGAGAAAATCATTTATAGGGGATTGGCGGAAAAGATATTCGAGGCATCAAAAAAAGGAGTGCCTCATGAGAGAAAACAGAAGTTGAACTGGGTGAACATAAATCCCGAATATCTGATGCAGGTTTATGATCAAATGGTCGCTGATTCGGGAGCTCAGGTTCTTTTCTTTTCGAGGGTTGCAGCCGTTGAGATGTCAGCAAATGATACAATAGACGCTATCATTGTGGCAAATAAATCCGGACTTGTCGCATTCAAGGCGAAAGTCTTTATTGATGCAACAGGAGATGGTGATGTGGCTGCATGGGCAGGTGCTTCCTTTAAAAAAGGAGGAGAGGATGGAGTAGTGCAAAGTTCTACTTTATGTTTCTCGTTTGCCAATGTCGATAGCTATCACTATAATCTCATAGGCCCTTCATTACATACGAGTAACAAGAATAGTCCTATTTATGATGTGATTAAGTCCGGAAAATATCCATTGATAGGCAAACATTTCAATAGTAATCTGATTGGTCCGGATGTGGTTCAGTTCAATGCAGGGCATATTGATAATGTTGATTCGACCGATCCATGGGATACTACGCGGGCAATGGCTATCGGTAGGCAGATAGCAGAGCAATATTTGGAAGCACTGAAAGAAGTGCGGCCCAAGGCTTTTGGTAGTGCTTTTGTAGTGAAGACTGCCTCCTTGCTGGGAGTCAGAGATAGCCGTCGGATTGAAGGGGATTATACGTTTACTTTTCAGGACTGGCTGGAACGCAAAACGTTTGAAGATGAGATCGGACGTAACTGTTACTATATTGATGTTCATAAGCCAGGCCATAAAGAGACACGTTACAAAAAAGGAGAGTCGCATGGAATCCCTTATCGTTGTCTGACACCCAAAGGATTAAAGAATCTATTGGTGGCTGGTCGTTGTATCTCTACTGATGAAGAGGCTTTTGGAAGTTTGCGGGTAATGCCTCCTTGTCTGGTGACGGGGGAAGCCGCTGGAATGGCTGCTGTGCATGCCATCAAACAGACAAGGAATGACGTTCATAAAATTGATACTGTTTTGTTGCGTAAAAGGTTAAAAGAAGAAGGACAATACTTTTTATAAATGCTTGGAGGAGGTATTTTATAAGATGTATCTCTTGACAAATGCTTTTAAATGTTGTATCTTTATAGTCGAAAAAAGAATCTAAACCTTGTAAATAGCAGATAAAAGAGTATGAAACTAGTGACTTAAATGATATAATATTACAACAAATATAGAGAATATTTCTAGCATACACTAAGAATGGTGGGCTGGATATAAGCAAGAAGGCTGCAAATTTTACAAAATTTGCAGCCTTCTTGTTGTAAAAAATAGAAATAAAAAACCGGAAATCAGCTTTTGGAGTTTCTAATAAACATGGATACCGTTTATAATAAACTACTCCAAAGTTTATTATAAATATGAGATGCGTTTATGTATGAACCTGTCCATATTTTTGTATACTTCAAAACAAAAGCTTGGAATAGTGCCTGTCGGAGGTAACTATAATAAACAAATTAGGAAGTAATCTAATGATACAAGTTATTCGTTTTATGCAAAATTTAGACGTGAAGTTCCAGTATGAAACGGGTTCCTTTGGTATAGCCGATATCTAGCGTTAGGCTACCATTCATTTTTGCGGCGATAAGTGAGCAGATTGGTAATCCTAGCCCATCTCCTGTAGTGAGGTCTTTCACTTCCGTGAAAGGTTTGAAGATATTTTCCTGTTGCTCTGCCGGAATACCGATTCCCGTATCCGTCACGATAAACTGATGAGTGTGCGCACCACGTTTCTTGAACTCAAGGCTGATACGTCCTTGTTCGGTGTAGAAGGCTGCATTTCTCAATAAATAGAGAAGGATACGTTCCAGTTGTTCCTTGTTTGTCTTTACCTGAAGTTTGGGAGCATTAACTGAAGGAGTAACATCTATTTTTATATGCTCCTTAACCTTGTCCATTACATTTTCGCAGAAAGTACCTACGTTGATTTCACCCAATTCATAGAGTTCGGTTAATGAATTCTCTAATGAAGACAGCTCCTGGATATCATCGCTGAATTTCTTTAGAGCAGCGACCTGGCTCTGCATTTGGCTCGCTTCTTGAGGGGCTTTCTGTAAAAGTTCATTCGCAGAAGTAGCTAACGTATTCAAAGTCGGCTCCATCTGTGAAGATATGTTCTGTATGAATTTGGTTTTTAATTCATTATGTTCATTGGCAATCTTCACACTTTTCTTTAATTTGCGGTTGCCGGCGATAAATTTCAGTAATATGGCGGCCAGTATTGCCAGTCCGGCAACGAGGATGACTACAAGAACACACAGACCTATAATGATGTATTGTTTGGCTGATAGCGTGTCGTCTTTTTCTTGTATAGTCAGTTGGCTTTCGTCATATTTCCTTTTCAGTACGTTCAGTTCGTCTTGAGCTGTCAGTGCTTTCACGGAGTCTGTCCAAACGATGTAACTTTCATAGGTGCGTTCCATTAAAGGGGCGTTATTGGCTTTACGGGCAATTCCGATAAGGTTTTTGTAGCAATCACTCACTTTGGCGTAGTCTTTCTTTTCCTTGTATTGATTAATCAGTTTGCGGAAACAGGCATCACCTTGCGTGTTTTGGTTAAATGTATAGTAATAGTTGGCTTTTGTATACAGTAAAACCTCTGTCAGTGAGTCATTCTTGGCAAGGTTAGCGGTTTCTTCCAATTTATTCAGCTGTGTTTTTGCCTGAGCTGGATTTTTAAGTGCCGTGTACATCTGCAATCGCTCCTTGTTCACGAGGAAGCGGAGGTCATAAAAGACTTTCTTCTGATTTTGCTCTCCGGCCCATATAAGTTGGTCCATATCACGGCAAAGTTCGAATCCTTCTTTGTAAAAGTTCTCTCTGACGTATAAAGCATTAGCCTGAACACCACATTCTATCGCCTGTGGATAGTTTTCGCGGGTTGCAAATGCTTCGTATGCCTTTTTGAATAAGTAACGTGCTTTGATGTAATCTTTTTGATTGAGGCTACTTTGTGCTTGTTCTTTTAATTCTGTGGCTCTGTCTCGGGGAGTTTGAGCATAAGTCATTATACTCAAACAAAATGTCATTAAAATAGCTATTATCGATTTTCTCATATTAGAATTTATTTATTTGTTACAAATGTAAAACAAATATATGAAAAAAGATAGTGCTGATGATGAAATAATTCTCTTCTGTTTGTATTCATTGTTATTATCCTGCCCAGTTCTCTCTGTCGAGATTCCGATAACTGATAGCCTCTGCCAAATGATTGGGGAGTATTTGTTCTGCTCCTTCCAAATCGGCGATTGTACGGGCAACTTTTAAAATCCGGTCATAGGCTCGGGCAGACAGATTGAGCCGTTCCATAGCATTTTTCAGTAATGCGAGCCCTTTGGCATCTGGTTGAGCATACATTGCAAGCAGTTTGCTGTTCATTTGTGCATTGCAATAAATTCCGGTATATTCGGTGTAGCGTCTTTCCTGCATTTGACGGGCTTTTATCACTCGCTGTCTGATGAGATTGCTCGATTCTCCCTGTCTTTGATCGGAAATCTTATCAAAGGGTACAGGTACAATCTCTATCTGAATGTCGATGCGATCTAATAATGGACCGGATATCTTATTCAAGTACTTTTGAACCTGTCCGGGGCTGCATACGCATGCTTTTGTCGGATGGTTATAATATCCACAGGGGCATGGGTTCATGGATGCAATCAGCATCAGATTGGCCGGATAGCTGATAGTACTTTTGATGCGGGAAATAGTGATCTGGCGGTCTTCCAATGGTTGACGCAACACTTCCAGCACTCCTCGGTTGAATTCCGGCAATTCATCTAAGAAAAGTACCCCATTATGTGCCAGACTGATTTCTCCGGGTTGTGGAAAACTACCTCCGCCAACCATCGCCACCTGGGAAATTGTGTGGTGAGGGTCGCGGAATGGGCGTTGGGAAATCAATGATGAACCGCGTTTCAGTTGTCCGGCAACTGAATGTATCTTGGTGGTTTCCAGACTTTCACCCAGAGAAAGAGGAGGAAGAATGGAAGGAAGGCGTTTGGCCATCATCGATTTACCGCTACCCGGAGCACCTACCATTATTAAGTTATGCCCTCCGGCTGCTGCAACTTCTAGTGCCCTTTTTACATTCTCTTGCCCTTTAACGTCTGCAAAATCCAAGTCACAGTTCGTCTGTTGTTGATAGAATTCTTCCCGTGTATTAACAACAGTCGGCTCTAATTCGCGTTCATTATTGAAGAATTCGACGACCTCCTTGATATTACTGACTCCGTATACTTTTAATTGATTGACAACGGCCGCTTCCCGTGCGTTTTGTTGGGGGATGATTAGTCCTTCGAAACCATCTTCGCGCGCTTTGATAGCAATGGGAAGCGCACCTTTGATAGGTTGTATACTTCCGTCCAGACTTAGTTCGCCCATTAACAAATAGCGGGAAAACTTCTCGGAAGAGATTGTTTCGTTAGCTCCTAACAATCCGATGGCAAGAGGCAAGTCATAAGCTGAACCCTCTTTTCGGATGTCGGCTGGTGCCATATTAACTACTATATTGCTAGTGGGCATTTTATAGCCATTTACCAGCAATGCGGAAATAATACGTTGATGGCTTTCTTTGACCGCAGAATCCGGAAGGCCGACGAGATAGAACATACAGCCGCGCGAGCTGTTGACTTCGATTGTGATGAGTGTTGCATCAATCCCTTGAACAGCCGCTCCGAATACTTTAATTAACACGTTTGATTACTGATTATTTTTTCTTCTTATTGTCTTGTTTTTCCTTTTCTTCAGCAGCAGTGACTACTTCCTCAATTTTCTTCTTCAATTGTTCTCCTTTGAGGTTTTTCGCGAGAATCTTACCGTCTGCCGACAGAAGAATGTTGCTGGGAACTTGCTTGATGGCGTATTGTTTGGCTACTTCGGAATTTAGTCCGCCAAAATCACAGACTTGTTCCCAATTGAGCGTATCACGTTTTATAGCATCTTGCCATTCTTGTTTATCCATGTCAAGGGAGATACCGAGCATGGCTATATGTTTGTTTTTCTTATATTTCTGATAGATCTCTTTTAACTCGGCATTGCTTCGGTGATTGGAAATGCTATCTCCCCATGAAGCCCAAAAGTTGATTAACAGGTTCTTTTTCTTGAAATCTTCTGATGACCGGGTAATTTTCTCTCCTTTTATATTAGATAGACTGAAGAAGGGGGCATATTTGCCTGTTTCTGTTTTCTCTGACAGCGAGATGGCTTCATTGAGTTGTTCGATATACAGCTTGTCTTGCAATATTCCTGTCATGACTTCAATTAGCTTCTTTATTTTGTTGAAATCGGGCGAATCTTTCTGAACAAAGTATTTATCCAACAAGTAGAGGCTGACAAAAGAAGAATGATGCTTCATGATGAATTCTTCTGCTTTTTGCTCTAAATCTTTCTCGGATGGGGTAGGCAGGCTATTTAGTTCTTTCTGAAAGGTTGTAAACTCTTCATTATATATATTACCATTGATATCCAGATATTCCGGGTGATTGATATCTCCTTTTATTTTGATCTGATTTCCTTTGTCAAGGAAGATTGGATATTCTGTCTGATTGTCAATAAGTAAAAAGGCAGAAGTAATGGTGTCTATTGAAGCTGTATAAGAGAATTTATCGTTCTTCGCGGAAATGGTATCTATCCGGTCGAATGATTCGTCCATTCCATACAGATAAAGCGTATCTGTGCCCAGACCTTTGATTTCCCCGGTTATGCTAACCTTCTTTGAAGATTTACCACAACTGCATAGACAAATGATTATGAGGATTAAAATGCTACTCTTTTTCATTGCTTTGATTTCTTTTCTGCGAAAGTACGGTTTTTACAGATAAAAAAAAAGAATTGCCCGTCATTTATAATGACAGGCAATTCTTAATATTTAAAATAGAGTGGTAATTCTCTTATTTAATGATGTTCATGAAATCTGCATTTGTGAAGAATTTAGCAAATTCCAAGTCAGTAGCTGCCTTCTTAGCTAATGAAGAATCTTTAGCAACTGCGCTCTTCAAGCTGCTTGTTACCATAGAAGAATTATTAGTTCTAGCACCTAAAACTGCCATCAGGTAGTCAGTGTAAGCATCAGGTCTTTCTACGTTAGCCAACGTATTTTTAGCTTTATTGTAGTCCTTAGCAAGGATTTGAGCCAAAGCAGCACTGTTAGTCTTAGAGTCACCGAATGAGTTTACTGCTCTTTCGTATTGACCTTGAGCGATGTACAGGTTACCCATAGATTCGCCAAGTTCTTTTGTGCCGGCAGCTTTACCGAAGTATGCTTCTGCAGCAGCTTTGTCACCCTTCATCAAAGAGATCAAACCTAAGTTCATGTTAACTTCAGGAGTAGCATTAACGCTGGCAGCTTTCTTGAAGTAAGATTCTGCTTTGTCAATGTTACCAGCCTGGTAAGCTAATTTACCTAAGTTGTTGTAACCACGGTAATCGTTCGGGAACTGTTTGGTAGCTTGAGTGTAGATAACTTCTTGCTTAGCAGGATCGCTAGTCAGTGTAGCAGCATACAGCAATTCTTCTACGTTCAGTTCAGAAGGATTAGAAGAAGCCAACTTAGCGATTTCTTCGTCAGACTTACCGATGATTTCATAGTTCAAAGTCAAACGAGAACGACGCAATTGAGGAAGAATAGTGTTAGCCAATTCTTTGTATACAGCAGAGATGTTCTTGATTTCGCTTTCTCTTTGAGCAGGATCTTGGTACATTGCAATAACGCGGAGAATCAACTCTTTGTCTTGGATGTTAGATTTAGAAACCAGTTCTTGGAAACCTTCCCAGTCCTGTGCAGTATATTTAGCATCGATCGGAGCATCGATTTTTGCTTTCTTCAGGTCTTTGCTCAACATCTTAGTTGTGTTGCCTTCACGGTTTTCAGCAAGAGTAGTATTCAAGCTTACACCACCATCAGGAGAAGCGTATGCAGAAACTTCGATGTTGCTGATCTTCTTGTTAGCAGCTTCGTTAACGTTAGCTACTTCTTTGTTGAATTCTTTAGCAGTCTTCAATTCGCTGGAACGAATGTTAGCTTGTTGGATCAAGAACATGATGTTGGCATCGTGTTTTTCTTTGATGATACGTTGGAAAGCGTCTTCGCCCAATGCAGGGTTAGCGTTACCTAATGTATTGTTTACTAATTCAGAAGTAGAGATTACACCATCAGCTATTTTCACAGCAGGAATAGTCACCACTTTCTTTCCGATAGTAGCTTTGAATTCCAGATACAATTCTGACTTAGCCATTTCAGGAACATAGTCAAAAGAAGTTTTCATCGTGTAGCTACCGCCCATCTTGTAAGAGATAGTCTGGTCGTTACCTTCCACTTTTTCACCTTGGAAAGTAGCTGGTTGGCCTTTAGCTTCGCCGCCATTCCATTTCAAAACCGGAGTAACTTCTACAACCGCTTTTTTGTTGAAATACTTTTCAGGAAATTTACCATTGATGGTCGCAGGAACTTTACCACCTACTGCCTCCAGCACTTGCGGAGTAACAGTGAAGTAATCAGCTGACAATTCACCCATTTTTTTGCTGCAAGAAGAGAATAATGCAACAACCATTGCCATGAGTAAAGGCAAGTACAACTTCTTAGTCATTTTAGGTATAAATTAAATGTTTGTAATTGAAATATCGTCTATTTGCCAACCTCCTTCTGCTCACACAGAAAAAGTAACGCAAAGATATTAATTCTTAATATAATTATATAGATAAGGGGGCGATTTTATCATAATTTAATGAAATAACTCCTCTTTTTCTTTCCTATACTTGATATTTCGTGGGTGATGCTCGATAATCTCACTACGAAGCATATTGCGGTCGATGTGGGTATAGATTTCCGTTGTCGCAATGGATTCATGTCCGAGCATACATTGAATGGCTCTCAAATTGGCTCCACCTTCCAGTAAATGAGTGGCAAAGGAGTGCCGGAAAGTGTGCGGACTGATGTTTTTGGTAATACCCGCTTTTTGTGCTAATTCTTTTATCATATGAAAGATCATAATCCGGGAAAGACCTTTGCCTCTCCGCTGACTGACGAAAACGAAATCCTCATGCCCTTTTTTCACTTCAATCTGGTTACGGTCTGTGATGTAAAGCTTTATTTCATTAATAGCCCGGGGGGAGATTGGTACGAGTCGTTGTTTGCTTCCTTTTCCTTCTACTTTGATAAAGCCTTCATCAAAATAGAGGTCGGATAGTTTAAGGGTGATAAGTTCTGATACCCGAAGTCCGCAGCTGTATAGTGTTTCTAAAATAGCTCTGTTTCGCTGTCCTTCAGCTTTGCTGCGGTCGACGGCGGAGATAATCCGGTCAATTTCCTCCACAGTCAGTACTTCGGGAAGTTTGAAACCTATTTTAGGGCCTTCTAATAGTTCACTGGGATCTGCTTCCAGATAGTTTTCGAGGATGAGGAAACGGAAAAATGATTTGATTCCTGATAAGATGCGGGCTTGTGAACGGGGATGAATGCCGATGTCATGTAATCCGGCCGCAAAACGTTGAAGATCGGACAGGCATACGTCCAATACGTAAATCCCTTCCAATGTCAGAAAGCTCATCAGTTTGTCCAGATCCGTCAGATAGGCATCCAGAGTATTAAGAGATAAGGACTTTTCCAGTTTGAGATACTGCTGATACTTCCTGATTATCAGCTCTTGTTGTTCCTTCTTATGCTTTTTTTCGTTGATTTCCATTTCTTTTTTCTACCTTTGCACATTCTTTCAGATACAAAGGTATAAAAAAACAGGATTGCGCGATGAAGATACAAATTATTAATGGCCCGAATATTAATCTGTTGGGTAAGCGTGAACCTTCCATTTACGGAAGCGTTACATTTGAAGATTACTTGGCTGATCTTCGCAAAAGATACGTTGACGTGGAGATCGACTATTTTCAATCGAACATCGAGGGAGAAATGATAGACTGCATACAGCAGGTGGGATTTGATGTGGATGGTATAATCTTGAATGCAGGTGCGTATACACATACTTCCATAGCTTTGCAGGATGCTATTCGTTCTGTGACATCTCCGGTGATTGAGGTGCATATTTCCAATGTGCATAGTCGCGAGTCTTTTCGGCACGTATCGATGATTGCTTGTGCTTGTAAAGGAGTGATTTGTGGCTTTGGGCTAAATTCGTACCGTTTGGCTTTGGAGGCTTTATTGGATAGATAATAAATAAGGTAATAATATATAATAGGTAGAAAGACTATGTTATTGAAACAGACTAAGATTGTGGCTTCCATCTCGGATAGACGTTGTGATGTGGATTTTATAAAACAGTTGTTTGAAGCTGGGATGAATGTAGTGCGTATGAATACAGCGCACGCTAGCCGTGAAGGTTTTGAAGCTTTGATTGCAAATGTACGTGCTGTGTCCAACCGTATTGCGATTTTGATGGATACAAAAGGTCCGGAAGTTCGTACGACGGCTAATGCAGAGCCGATTCCATATAAAATAGGAGAGAAAGTAAAGATTGTAGGTAATCCGGATTTGGAAACAACTCGTGAGTGTATTGCTGTTTCATATCCGAACTTTGTGTCTGACCTGAATATCGGCGGTACGATTCTGATTGATGATGGCGATCTGGAACTGGAAGTTATTGATAAGACGGATGGTTATTTGCTGTGTGAAGTTAAGAACGATGCTACTTTGGGAAGCCGTAAAAGCGTAAATGTCCCGGGTGTTCGCATCAATCTTCCTTCATTAACGGAAAAAGACCGTAACAATATTCTTTATGCTATCGAAAAGGATATTGATTTTATCGCTCACTCTTTCGTACGCAACCGTCAGGATGTACTTGACATACGTGAAATTCTGGATGCACATAATAGTGATATTAAGATTATTGCTAAGATTGAGAATCAGGAAGGGGTGGATAATATCGATGAAATCCTGGAAGTGGCAGATGGCGTAATGGTTGCCCGTGGTGACTTGGGTATCGAAGTGCCTCAAGAACGTATTCCGGGAATCCAGCGTGTATTGATTCGCAAGTGTATTCTGGCAAAGAAGCCGGTAATTGTTGCTACTCAAATGCTCCATACAATGATAAATAATCCTCGTCCGACTCGTGCGGAAGTGACTGATATTGCCAATGCAATCTACTATCGTACAGATGCTTTGATGTTGAGCGGAGAAACCGCTTATGGTAAGTATCCGGTAGAAGCGGTGAAAACGATGACTAAAATTGCGGCTCAGGCAGAAAAAGATAAACTGGAAGAAAATGATATCCGTATTCCGTTAGATGAGAATAGTAATGATGTTACGGCGTTCCTTGCTAAACAAGCAGTAAAAGCTACTTCTAAGCTAAAAATACGTGCTATTATCACTGATAGTTATAGCGGACGCACTGCTCGTAATCTGGCTGCTTTCCGTGGAAAGTATCCAGTGCTGGCTATCTGCTATAAAGAAAAGACAATGCGTCATTTGGCTTTGTCTTATGGTGTGGAAGCTATCTATATGCCGGAATTGGCTAACGGACAGCAATATTACTTTGCGGCATTGCGCCGTCTGTTGAAAGAAGGCCGTTTGCAGCCTTCCGATATGGTTGGTTATTTAAGTAGTGGTAAGGCAGGGACAAAGACCTCATTCCTCGAAATCAATGTAGTGGAAGATGCTTTGAAGCATGCAGAGGAGACTGTATTACCTAACAACAACCGTTATCTTTAATTTTTAAAGAGGTAAGTTTTATGCAGGAAACCGAATCGATAGACGAATATATTTTGCAGCATATTGATCCCGAGAGCGATTACTTGAAATCGCTCTATCGGGATACGCATGTAAAGCTCCTTCGTCCTCGTATGGCTTCCGGGCATTTGCAGGGACGGATGCTGAAGATGTTTGTAGAAATGATTCAGCCTCGTCAGATATTGGAAATCGGAACGTATAGCGGCTACTCCGCCCTTTGTTTGGCGGAAGGTCTGCCGGAAGGTGGACTGTTGCATACGTTTGAGATCAATGATGAACAAGAGGACTTTACCCGTCCATGGCTGGAGAAATCACCGTTTGCCGATAAAATTCGTTTTTATATAGGTGATGCTTTAGAACTTGTTCCGCGTTTAGGTGTTACTTTTGATATGGCTTTTATTGATGGCGATAAACGTAAGTATATTGAATACTACGAGATGACATTGGCGTATCTTTCCGAAGGCGGATATATCATTGCTGATAATACTTTGTGGGACGGGCATGTGCTTGAACAGCCTCGCAATACGGACGCTCAAACGATTGGTATTAAAGCCTTTAATGATTTGGTAGCACAAGATGTGCGAGTGGAAAAAGTAATACTTCCTTTGCGTGACGGATTAACGATCATAAGGAAGAAAATAGTAAGTAGTAAATTGTAAAATAGTAAATAACTTTATGGAAACAACCAGACAGAATAAGATATCTCGCTTGTTGCAGAAAGAGCTAAGTGAGATATTCCTGCTTCAAACAAAGTCCATGCCGGGTACATTGGTCTCTGTTAGCGCAGTTCGCATCAGTCCTGATATGAGTATTGCCCGTGTCTACCTCAGTGTTTTTCCTTCAGAGAAAGCAGAAGAGATGGTGAAGAATATCAATAACAATATGAAATCCATTCGTTATGAGCTTGGGACTCGTGTACGTCACCAGCTGCGTATCATTCCTGAACTGAAATTCTTCGTGGATGATTCATTGGATTATATTGAGAAAATAGATTCATTGCTGAAGTGAAATAACTCATTGCAGAGGTGAACTTCCCTTTTTATATAGCCAGGCGTTATCTTTTTTCAAAGAAAAAGCATAATGCTATTAATATCATATCCGGCATTTCCGTATGTGGAGTGGCTCTTGCTACGCTTGCTTTGGTTTGCACTCTTTCTGTTTTTAATGGTTTTCAGGATATGGTGGCCAGCTTTTTTACGGCTTTTGATCCGCAGTTGAAAATTACGGTCCGTGAAGGAAAGGTTTTTGATGCACAAGATGAACGGATTCGTGCCGTTTGTGCGCTTCCTGAAGTGGAGGTGTTTACAGAGACGCTCGAAGAGAATGCAATGGTGCAATACAAGGACCGTCAGGCTATGGTTGTACTAAAAGGGGTGGAGGATAATTTTGAAGAACTGACGGCCATAGACAGCATACTTTATGGCGCGGGAGAATTCGTTCTTCATGATTCGATCGTGAATTATGGCGTCATGGGAGTGGAATTGGTTGCGACTTTGGGAACTGGTTTGGAGTTTGTCGATCCTCTTCAGGTATATCTTCCCAAGCGAAATGCCAAAGTAAACATGGCAAATCCCGGCGCTTCTTTTAACCGTGATTATCTGTATTCTCCAGGTGTCGTATTTGTGGTGAATCAGCAAGAATATGATGGAAAATATATTCTGACTTCTCTTGATTTTCTTCGTCAGCTTCTGGATTATACAACAGAAGTCTCTGCGATGGAATTGAAATTGAAATCTAATGTAAATACTTCATCGGTACAATCTAAAATAGAAAACATACTAGGTGATGATTTTGTTGTTCAGAATCGTTATCAGCAGCAGGCAGATGTTTTCCGTATTATGGAGATAGAGAAACTAATCTCTTATTTGTTCCTCACTTTTATTTTAATGATAGCCTGTTTTAATGTGATAGGCTCCCTTTCTATGTTGATCTTGGATAAGAAGGATGATGTAGTAACTTTGCGGAGTCTTGGAGCTAGTGATAAACTCATCTCCCGAATATTCCTCTTTGAAGGACGTCTCATTTCTCTTTTTGGCGCTATTTCCGGTATTGTCCTAGGCTTAATCCTATGTTTTATCCAACAGAAATTCGGTATAATTTCATTGGGAGGCGGTGGTGGTACTTTTGTTGTAGACGCCTATCCTGTCAGCGTTCACGCTTGGGATGTCGTATTAATCTTTATCACAGTTTTAGCCGTTGGTTTTCTCTCCGTATGGTATCCTGTACGTTATCTAAGTAAGAGACTTTTATAGCTAAATGGTAATGTTTTTATTATAGCCATTTTTCTATAATTGATAACTTTTAATTCCTTTTTATGGTGTTTTATTTTCGTAATTGATACGATACTGCTATATTTGGCTCAATTTTGTTAATTGGAAATAATCTATAAATACTTCTGTGAAACTTGAGAATAATGAAATATGTAGAATAGTAGACGGCGATGAAATTGCTTTCAATCGTTTTATGGAGCATTATTCTTCGCGTTTATATCACTATACATTTGCGCTACTTGGCCAGAAGGAGTCAGCTGAAGAGATTGTGAGTGATGTTTTTTTTGAAGTTTGGAAAAATAGAAAAAGTCTGGCTGAAATTGGCAATATGAATGCTTGGATCCAGACAATCACCTATCGAAAAGCGATTTCTTTTTTGCGGAAGGAAACTGGAAAGTATGAATTGTCATTTGATGATATCGAAGATTTTATTTTTGAGCCGGTTCAATCTCCAGCCGAGGAGATGATTAGTAAGGAAGAAATGGCTAAAATTAATGACGCCATTCAACAACTTCCTCCCAAGTGTAAACATGTCTTTTTCTTAGCAAAAATAGACGGGCTTCCTTATAAAGATATTGCAGATATGTTGAACATATCAGTGAAGACTATCAATAACCATATTGCTTTTGCGTTAGATGAAATTGCTAAAAGATTGAATATGAAATCTCGCAAGAGCTAAGTTTTTTACTCTCCTGCTTATTAATGCCTTATTTTTTCACATAGCTAACTCCACTTTTATTCTTTTTACCCGAAAAATGAAAAAAAATCATTTTTGACTGGGAGATTTTTTTTTTAGTTGCGTCTTTATCTATAGAACAACATTAAAATAGGATTATGAGCTTGAAAGAATACCATCGTCTCGCAGATTTATTTAGTAAATTGAATTCTCAAGAAAATATTGAGGATGATTTTACTTCTATGCCTGATGCTGAGAAGTTGAAATTCTTTTGGGAAAATTGTGTGCAGGAAAAGATTGATTCATCTTCTATCATAGAGAAGACTCAACGAAAGATGCGAAAAGATGCTATGAAGCGCAGAAAGAAATATTTCTTAGTTGCTTCAGCTTCTATTGCTGCTTCCTTTTTGATTTGCATTTCAACTATTTATTTTTTAAATCAGAATGGAAGTGTTAATTTAGACTTTCAGGCTATTGCTGAAGAAATGGATAGCCAATCTGTTGAGGAAGTGACTCTTATTACTTCCAAGGAACAGCTTAATTTGGATGAAGATGTTTTCATTAAGTATTCGAAAGAGGGGAAAGTTGCTGTCAATTCACAAGTGATAAAAGAGAAAGAAGAGAAAACCAAAGAGGAACAAGAATATAATCAGCTACTTGTTCCTGCGGGGAAAAGGGCTAGAGTAGAATTGTCTGATGGGACTCGGCTGGTCGTTAACTCCCAGTCAAAAGTGATTTATCCTCGTTGTTTTAAAGGAGACATTCGTAAAATCTATGCCCAAGGAGAAGTTTTCCTGGAAGTTGCGCATGATAAGAAACATCCTTTTATAGTGGAGTCTGATGATTTTAAACTGCAAGTGTTAGGAACGAAGTTCAATATCTCGAATTATAAAGGAGGAACAACTAATATTGTATTGGTGGAAGGTGCGGTAGAAGTTACTGATAAGAATGAAAAGAAAGCACGTTTGAATCCTAATGATCTGTTGAATATAGCAAATGGTACAATTGCTTATCAGAAGCAAGTTGATGTAGCAGAGTATATTAGTTGGGTAGAGGGGATCATGTTATTGAATGGTAATGATTTGTCGCAGATCATTCAAAGACTAAGCATCTACTATGGTATATCTATTCAATGTGATCCAATTATTGGTAAAGAAAAAGTGTATGGGAAATTAGATTTGAAAGATGATATAGACGAGGTGATTGAATGTATTCAGCAAACCCTGCCATTCACGATCGAAAAAAGTGATACTAGTATATATTTAAATAAATAATTTTTTTAATTAATCTTTTAATATGTTTGCCTATGAAGAACAGACTGCCATTATGACAAAAAAAATCGGATAAATATTGCCGTATTTACCCGATAGTAATTCCCTAGTTAAATCAATAAATCCAAAATTGTTAACCTAAAAAGAAATTTTTATGGTAAAGAAAACTATTTTTTTACACTTAAAGAAAAGACTTAAGCTTTTTTGCATTATAAACGTCTTTTTTATGATTCCATTCTCTTCATTCGGTACTAATTCTATTAGTTGGAATTCCGAAGAAGATTTATTCTCAGTACAGTATGAGAATGTTACAGTTAAAGATATTTTAGATTATATCGAAAAACATAGTAAGTATATTTTTATTTACTCTGCTAATGTTCAGAAAAATCTGAATAACAAAGTCTCCATTTCAGTTTCCAATAAGAAAATAGATGCTGTATTAAAAGAGTTGTTCTCAGAGACAGGACTGAATTATAAGATGTCGGGAAGACAAATTACTATTTCGGTGCCAGAAGCTCCTAAGGTACAGCAAACTACACAACAAAAGGGTATTAAGGTAACAGGTAACGTTTCAGATGAAAAAGGTGAGCCTTTGATTGGTGTAACAATCATTTTGAAAAATGATTCCACAGTGCATGCATTGACAGACATGAATGGTAATTATAGTATTATTGTTCCTGAAAGAAAATCTGTGCTTTCTTTCCGTTATATTGGTTTTGTTCCTAAAGAAGAGGTAGTTAATAACCGGAAGGTTGTTAATGTACAAATGGTAGAAGATGTTGGTCAATTAGATGAGGTTGTAGTGGTTGCCTATGGCGCACAAAAGAAAGAGTCTGTTGTTGGTTCTATCACAACGATTGAACCTGCTAAGTTAAAGGTTTCTACTACTCGTTCAATAAGTAATAATTTGGCTGGTACAGTTGCCGGTGTATTAGCTGTGCAACGTTCTGGTGAACCGGGATATGATAATTCTTCTTTCTGGATTCGTGGTATTAGTACATTCCAGGATGCCGGACAAAACCCATTGGTTTTGATTGATGGTATAGAACGCGATTTGAATAATATTGATCCTGAAGAGATAGAATCTTTTTCTGTGTTGAAAGATGCTGCTGCAAGTGCTGTTTATGGAGTGCGGGGAGCTAATGGTGTTATTTTAATTAATACAAAACGCGGACAAGTTGGTAAACCTCGTGTGACTGTAAAGGCTGAATTTGCAGCTACACAGCCTGTTAAACTTCCCGAGTATTTGGGTGCGGCAGATTATATGCAGGTTTTGGATGATATCTTGATGGATACAGGACAACAGCCTAAATATACAGATCGTATTGCAAAAACTCGTGCAGGTTATGATCCTGATTTATATCCGGACGTGAATTGGATGGATGCAATTGCAAATGATTATGCTTCGAATCAGCGTGTAACAGTAGATATCTCTGGTGGTACAGAGACATTACGTTATTCTTTTGTTGCTGCTGCGTATAATGAACGTGGTATTTTGAAACGTGATAAAAGCTATGATTGGGATCCTACTATTAAATTGCAACGTTATAACGTTCGTTCTAATGTGGATTTGAAATTAAGTCCTACTACGCAATTACGTTTTAATATTGGTGGATATTTGCAAGATAGAAATTCTACAACGAAAGATATATCTCAAATTTTCCAAAAAGCGTTCGTTGCTGTACCTCATGCTTTCCCTGCACAGTATTCCAGTGGACAGATACCGACAACAGAGGAGCCAAACGTTTGGGCATGGGCTACTCAAAGTGGATATAAAAGAAGAAGTGACAGTAAGATTGAAACACTGTTTTCTGTAGAACAAGATTTGAAATTCTTACTTCCGGGATTGAAAGTAAAAGGTACATTCTCATTTGACAGGTTTTCTTCAGGTACTGTTTCTCGTGGAAAGACACCGGATTATTATGTACCTGCTACAGGACGTGATGATGAAGGTAATTTGATTATAGCATCAAAATCCAATGGTACTAATTTCCTGGATTACTCAAAAAGCGGTGACTATGGAAATAAGAGCGTATATATGGAAGCAACTTTGTCTTATGACCGTACATTCGCAGAGAAACATTCCGTTGCTGCAATGTTATTGTTTAATCGTCGTAATTATGATGATGGAAGCAAGTTGCCTTACCGTAATCAGGGATTGGCAGGACGTGCATCTTATACCTATTCGGGTAAATATGTAGGTGAATTTAATTTTGGCTATAATGGCTCTGAAAATTTTGCCAAAGGTAAACGTTATGGCTTTTTCCCTTCAGGAGCAATTGGCTGGATTGTATCGGAAGAGGCATTTATGCAACCATTGCGTAAGGTCATATCTAAATTGAAATTGCGTGCGTCTTATGGTCAGGTAGGTAATGCTAATTTAGGTGGACGCCGTTTTGCGTACCTTTCTACAATTACCGATGACTATGATACATTAAACATGTATAAATGGGGATTGGATAGTAGTTATGGTTTAACTGGTATGGCGGAAGGTGAGTTTGCTGTACAAGATTTGACGTGGGAGATTGTTAATAAGATGAATTTGGGGGTTGAGCTAGGTTTCCTGAATGGTATGATTGATTTGCAATTAGATTATTTCGACGAACGCCGTAAAGATATATTTATGCCACGTGAGTCTGTTCCGATGACGGCTGGATTTATGAAGCAGCCTTGGAAGAATTTTGGAAAAGTGACTAATCAGGGTGTAGAAGTTTCCTTAAATGTTAATAAACAGTTTGGCAAAGACTTATTTGTCAGCTTAATGGGAACATTTACCTATGCTCATAATGAAATAACAGAAAAGGATGAACCTAGTGCAGTAGTTGGTACTAACCGTGCTGAAACAGGACATCCGGTAGGGCAATTAACTGGCTATATAGCAGAAGGTTTGTTTACAGAAGACGATTTTGAAGACGTAAGTACAGGTAAACTGAAAGAAGGAATTCCGACTCAAAGTTTTGTAAGCAAACTCCGCCCGGGAGATATCAGATACAGGGATGTCAATGGTGATGGTAAAGTGGACGTATTTGATAAATCGCCAATCGGAGGAACAAAAGATCCGGAGATAGTATATGGCTTTGGACTGAATATGAAATATAAGGATCTAGATTTTGGAGCTCTCTTTCAAGGAATAGGTCGTAGTTGGAATATTTTAGGATCAAGCATTATTCCGGGTGCCAATAGAGGAGTGACAGGCAATATGTTTACTAATGCAAATGATCGTTGGACTGTAGACAACCCAAGTCAGAACGTATTTTATCCGCGATTGGATGACGGTATAAATAGTAATAATAACCAACCATCTACATGGTGGCTGCGGAATATGAGTTTTTTACGTTTAAAAAACATTGAACTTGGTTATTCCTTACCAAAGAATTTGTGGAGAAATACTACAGTTATATCAGGCATTCGTCTTTTCGTGAGAGGAACAAATCTTTTAACATTCTCAAAATTTGATTTGTGGGATCCGGAAGTCGAAAATACTACAGGGGCTGCGTACCCAATTATGAAATCGTTATCTGCAGGTTTTGAAATTAAATTCTAATAATAGCGCATATGAAAAATAGCATATTAAAATTTATAGTACTAAGTATTATTACGACATTTACTTTTTCTTCTTGTTCTGATTATCTGGATAAGCAACCGGATGACCAGTTGGATTTAGAATCAGTATTTGAGAATAAAAAGAATATGGAACGTTGGCTGGCATATATTTATCGCGGCCTGCCCGAATATTATACTTATGATGGTCCGGATGCCATAGCTGATGAACTGATTCCTTCAGTTGGTTGGGAAGCGCAAGGATTTAAAGCCATTCAATATCAAAAAGGTAACTGGACAGCAGACAATCCCGGGGTAATTGCTTATTGGAATACTTATCCCAAATATATTCGTTCTGCTTATTTGTTTATAAAACATGCTCACCCATTGGAGGCTGTACCGGCTGAAGAAGTAGACTTTATGAAAGCTGAATGCCGTTTCTTTATAGCTTATTATAATTCTATGATGGCTATAGCTTATGGTTCAGTTCCTATTATTCGCGAGGCTAGTGAAAGTACTTCGGCTGATGATCTGATGTTGAAACAAGAGCCGTTTTATAATGTAATTGATTGGGCAGATCAAGAAATGCTGGAAGCTTCAAAACAATTGCCTGCCACTCAAACTGAAGATAAGAAATATGGCCGTGTGACTTCTGTTGGATGTTTGGCAATGCGTGCGCGTATGTTATTATTTGCTGCAAGTGACTTGGTGAATGGTAATCCTGCATTGGCGAATATAAAAAACATTGATGGAACTCCTATCTTTAATTCTGCACATGATCCGGAACGATGGAAAAGAGCAGTAGATGCTTGTAAACTGGTTATCGATGAGGCAGAAGCCGCTGGCTATCATTTGCATTATGAATATTTGGATAACGGTGATATTGATCCTTTTCTTTCTTATCAGAATGCAGTGATGAAGAGATGGAACGAAGCTAACAGAGAATTACTGTTTGTTCGCACAATGGATTCCGGTGGATGGTATGATAAAAACTGTATTCCACGTGGTTTGGGTATTAATGGAGTGGGAGCGATCGGAATAACTCAATCTTTGGTTGATGCTTTTTTCATGAGAAACGGTCAAAGACCTATTATAGGCTATAATTCGGATGGTTCTCCTAAAGTTAACCCTGATGCTAATTATTCAGAGACAGGCTTTAGTACGCAAAAAGAGACTTATTCTACAAAGTGGCAGTATGGGTCTTCAGAAGGGGATCGTAATAAAGATGAAAATGTAGTTGTAGATGCCAATACCTATAAAATGTATTGTGACCGCGAACCTCGTTTTTATATTTCAGTACTGCATAACGAACAATGGCATATTGGTGGTAAGAGAAATACAGATTTCTATATGGATGGTAAAGACGGTGGTCCTTCTCATGACGCTCCGTGGAGCGGCTATCTGGTACGTAAGAGAGTAGACCCATCTGCAAATCCCAAAGAAGGCAGTGGAGATTATAAAAATCGTCATGGTGCACTATGTCGTTTGGCAGAGATCTATTTAAGTTATGCTGAGGCGTTAAATGAATATAGCATTGAGAAGGGGACTTATACTGCTAATCAAAATGAGATTTTGAAATATGTCAATTTGATTCGTGAGCGTGCGGGTATTCCCGAATATAGTGTTTCAGCTGAAGAAGGCAAGATAACAGCCCCATCAGATCCTGTAGAAATGCGCGAGTTAATTCGTCAAGAAAGGCGTGTGGAATTGAATTGTGAATCTGGACTTCGTTTTAATGATCTGCGTCGCTGGAAATTAGCCGAGAAAGTATTGGATGGCGATTTTTATGGCATGAATGCTTATATTAAAGTATCCGATGCGGACTATAGAAATAAATATTATACTCGTACAGTATATCAGACACGTAAATTTATAAGCTATTGGTGGCCTATTCCACAGGACGATATTGATAAGAATTGGAATTTGGTACAAACTCCTGACTGGACCGTCGGAAACCAATAAATAGTTATAATATTAATATATTGAATATAGATATGAAAAACGGATATATATTTAAGAAGAACCTTTTACGGTTCTTCTTCCTGACACTTGCTTCGTGTTTCATAGTAGCATGCAATGATGATGACGATGCTACTAATTCGCTCGACAATCGTACAAGTTTAGTTCTTACTCCTTCTGATTATGAAATAGAACTCAAGGAAGATACCCCAGATGAGGTTGCATTGACGTTAAACTGGACGGAAGCTGACCCAATAGGCTCTGACTATTATATTTCCTATCTTTATAAAATGGATATGGAAAATAACAGTTTTGGAACAAACACAATGATAAGGGAGTATATTGATGATGATTTTTCTAAAAGTTATACTCATAAAGAATTGCAGAGTTTATTGGTGTCAAAGTGGAAGCAGCAGCCTGGTGATTTAGTAAAGTTACAAGCCCGTATTATCGGTTCTGTAGAAGGGCCTAAGTTTGTAAAACCGGAAGTTTCTACAGTTACTATAAAAGTAAAGATGTATTCTGAAAAGACTTTTGTAGCAGACCATCTTTATATGTCAGGCACAGCTGTTGATGGTGAAGATATTGAAATCTTGCCAATGGAAAGTCAGCCGAAGCGTTATGTTTCCATTTGTGACTTGAAGGCAGGTAATCTTCACTTCCCGATTGTTTGGAAAGATGAAAATAAGATTAATGCCATCTCACCAGTTGCTGCAGAACAACAGATTACTGATGGAGCAATGGAAGCTAAAATTAAGGGGATAGATAATGCTGGATATTGGGTGATTCCTGAAGATGGGCAGTATCGTGTAGTGGTAGATTTTGAAACACGTACCGTTACTATAGGTTTGGCTAGTAATTTTATAGAAGCTGATAAAATCTATATTGCCGGAACTTGTGTTAGTGCAGATGTAGAGATGACTCGCACGATAGAAGATGAAAATCAATATGCGTTCCATGCAGAACTGCAACCTGGTACTATTTATTTCCCGATCTTGTTTAATGGACAGAAAGATATGGCTATTGCTCCCGAAGAATCGGGCGATTTTACAGATGGTACAGCAATGAATATCTCGACAATGAGTCCGGAAGCAGCTGCACTTGCTTATCATTGGAATATCAAGACTGCGGGTGTCTATCGTGTTGTGATTAACATAAATACTAAAAAGGTTACGATTTACTCCCCCGAAACAGATCCTAAACCAATGGTTGTTTCGTGGACATGGAATAATAATACGATGACTACCACTATTGAAAGAGTCTTTATTTGGGGACCATACGATGGATGGGCTAAAGATGGCACTGGTGATACAGGATTCACTATGGCTCATTCTATGACACCTAGTTTGGCAAATCCTTATTTGTTTATATACAAAGGAGCGGAGTTACCCAGAAAGAATTCCATTAAAGACAAAGATGGAAATGCACATCCGGGTGGATTGAACTTTAAAGTCGGACCGCAAAGTGCAGGTTGCTATACCTTTGGCTCAACAGCAGATGCCATCAGAGGATCTTATGACGGTTGCCTTGATATTGCAGAGAGTGACTACAATCAGAAACAGACTGTAGTCGGAGGGCAATCTCACAACCGCTATGCCTTCTTTAGTGTACCTGTAGGAGTTAATTACATAGAATTAGATATTAAAGAACTGACAGTCTTCTTTGATAAGAGATAATCAAGCAGGATAAAATTAAGAGTGCTATATCAATCTCGTGATTTTTATATGAATAAAGAGAACAATGATATAGCACTCTTTAAAAAACAATTAGTAGTATGGTTATAAGAAAGATTAGTTATTATAGAGTAATTGTGTCTCTTTGTCTGTTTATGTTCCTTTTATCTCCTGTTTTCGGAGACGAGAATTCAGCCGTTTCATTTGATAAGGAACTACCGGAGAATAACATAGTTACGATTCAGCCTGATTCTTTGCGTATTCTTCATAACCCGCTTACAGGATGGGTGCTCTATGCAAGTATGGGAGTGGATGCTGCAGATTTTTGGGCACAGTATGACCATATGTATATTCCTGAATTAGGACACAATGTTAGTGTGACAGATTATGCTCATACGCTTTATATTCGCGCTAGTTGGACAGATTTTAATCCACAGGAAGATGTATATGGTTGGAAAATTGATTCTAATTTAAGAGCATATATTGAAGGAGCTTATCAGCGGAATATGCGTTTGGCATTTCGTGTTGTAGTTGACAGTCGTGATAAGAGAACAGAATTTACTCCTCAATTTGTAAAAGATGCCGGTGCAAAAGGATTTATGAATAAAGGTAAATGGTCACCTTATTCTGATGATTCAGTTTTTCAGAAGTACTATACTAAATTTGTGAAGGCCCTGGCTAAAGATTTCAACGATCCTTCGAAAGTTGAATTTATAGATGGATTCGGACTTGGGAAATGGGGAGAATATCATACAATGATTTATTCAACAGGTGATGATACTCCAAAGAAAGCAGTTTTCGATTGGGTGACAGATATATATTCTCAAGCTTTTGATAAAGTTCCAGTAGTAATTAACTACCATAGATGGATTGGTGCGGGAAAAGATTGGGTAGATGATGAACATTTTGCTGCTGACAGTGAAGAAATGTTGGAAGAAGCAATCAAGAAAGGATATTCATTGCGTCATGATGCATTTGGCATGACAACCTATTATGGCAGTTGGGAGCGTAGGTTCGCAAAAAAATATCGTAATATCTGCCCCATTATTATGGAAGGTGGCTGGATTGTCAAATCACATAGTTATTGGCAGGATCCTAGAGGATATCGCAAGGATTCACACGAGGACGTAAGACGCGGTGAGTTTGATGACAGCAAAGAGGCACATGTCAATATGATGGATTTCCGTTTTGGCGATACAGAGTCCTGGTTTAAAGATGCTTTTGATTTAGTACGCCGATTCCTTCGGGAGGGGGGGTATAGGCTCTATCCCAGTGAAATCTCTTTGCCGCTAGAAGTCTCTAAAAAAACAACTCCGACTATTAAACATTGCTGGAACAATTTGGGATGGGGGTACTGTCCTACTAATATTCCGCAATGGAATCAAAAATATAAAGTAGCTTTCGCTTTGCTCGATTCTGAAACGAATGAGGTGCGATATACATTTGTGGATACGAATACTGATTTATCGAAGTGGATAAAAGGAAGTCCCGTTGAATATGTATTTGAGCCGGATATGTCCAAAGTTGAAACGGGTACTTATGTTTGGGCTGTGGGTTTGGTTGACCGGAGTAATAAAGATCTCATAGGGCTGGATATTGCCGCCAAAGGGGATATATTGGATTCGGGCTGGTTAAAATTGTCGAAAGTAAGCATAAAAAAATAAGAGCTATAGGTATGAAGATTAATTTTCAAAATATGTGCAGTTTGAGAAAAATAAGTTGTGGGCTTATTTTTTCTATGGCTATATCATTAGTCGCTTGTGGCAGTGATAATGATGAAGAAGGAGGTGATAATGGTGATGATGGTTTGGTAGAAGATACTTCTATTCCTGGAAACAGCATTGTCACGGTAAAGCAGAATCGAAATATCATTTTGCATAATCCTCTTTCCGGATGGGTATTATATGCGGGTATTGGTGATGGTTTATCTTCCACATTCTGGCAGGATTATGATAATTTCCCGTCATCGGAAGGCACTGTAAAGGTCTCTGATTATGCAAATACCTTATACCTTCGTGGTGCCTGGGCTGATTTTAATCCTGAAGAAGGAAAATATGCATGGAACTCCGATTGTGATACCCCTTCGGCTAAGCGACTGAAGATGTTGATAGAGGGAGCTAAGCAAAGAAATATGAAATTGGCCTTTACTTTTGTGGTGGATAGTCGTGATAAGCACTATAATTTTACTCCGAATTTTGTAAAAGAGGCTGGCGCGAAAGGATATGAAACACAAACAGGTTCAGTAAAAGTATGGTCTCCCTATCCGGATGATCCTATTTTCCAGAAATATTATGAGAAATTTATCAGGGCTTTGGCTAAGGATTTTAATGATCCCGACAAAGTACAGTTTGTAAGTGGTTCAGGATTTGGAAAATGGGGAGAATATCATAGTGTATGGTACTATCAGGTGCGTGAGTTGGGAAAACCGGAGCTGCCGACTCGTGAGGCTGTTTTCGATTGGGTGACAGATTTATATTCTCAAGTATTTGATAAAGTTCCTGTGTTTGTAAATTATCATCGTTGGATAGGTACAAGTAAGGAATGGGATGGCAATAATTATGATAAAGATACTGAAAGATTAATAGGAAAAGCAGTAGCTAAAGGATATTCATTACGTCACGATGCGTTTGGTATGAAAACTTATTATTCTACTTGGGAACGCAATTTTATAGCCAAGTGGAAGTATCTCGTTCCTGTAGTAATGGAAGGTGGCTGGGTGAAAAATTCTCATGGAAACTCGATTCAGGGAGATGGATATGCCAATTATGCAGAAGTACGTCAGGGTGAGTTTGATGAGGCTAAAACAGCCTGCGTCAATATGATGGATTTACGCTATAATTCAGACTTTCGTAATGGAGAAACTTATTCATGGTTTAATGAAGCTTTCCAATTAGTTAAACAATTCTGTACAGAAGGAAGCTACCGTTTATTTCCAGACAGGATTTCTTTGCCTACAACTATCTCTAATGGTAAACAGATTGAAATAGCGCACCGTTGGAATAATTTTGGTTGGGGATATTGTCCGACGAATATTCCCCAGTGGAAGAATAAATATAAAGTGGCTTTTGCTTTATTGGATACCAAGAATGATAAACCGAAGTATGTATTTGTTGATGGAGAACCGGAAGCTTGTGATTGGGTGAAAGGTACGGCTAAATCATATACGTTTACAACCCGGGTTGAAGGCGTGGAGGCAGGTAAATACATGTGGGCTGTTGGGATTGTTGACACGGCAAAGCAGAATGAGATTGGAATTCACCTTGCTGTAAAGAACAATGTAACATCTGCCGGCTGGTTGAAATTATTTGAAGTTACCGCTCGGTAAGTCATAGTCAATTGCTACGAGATACATTAATTGTTGGTAATGAGTGTATTGGCAGGTCATAGTTCTCCGGTTCGTTGGGCATATATCTCCAATGAACTGATTGTAAGTATCTGGTACTTAGCTAAATGATAAGTGCATGGAATGGCTGGAATAAGTATCTGCTTACGTATTGCCTGATATACATCTGAAAACTAGAAATAATAATTAACTGACGAAAACATTGATGAGAAAAAAAGTTTTGATTTTGGGATTGTGCCTATTGGGAGTCACACATTCTCTTTCGTCAAAAGATAAAAAGAGTATTCCTTTGTATAAGGATGCCAAAGCTCCAATTGAAAAACGTATTGATGATTTAATATCGCGTATGACATTGGAGGAGAAGATTTTGCAGCTAAACCAATATACATTGGGACGAAATAACAATGTGAATAATGTTGGCGAAGAAGTGAAAAAAGTACCGTCAGAGATTGGTTCTTTGATTTACTTTGATATAAATCCAGAGTTGCGTAATAGTATGCAGAAAAAAGCGATGGAAGAATCTCGTTTGGGTATTCCCATCATTTTTGGCTACGATGCTATTCATGGATTTCGCACCATATATCCTATTTCGTTGGGGCAGGCATGTTCATGGAATCCAGGATTGGTAGAACAGGCATGTGCGGTATCTGCACAAGAAGCCCGCATGTCTGGGGTTGATTGGACTTTTTCTCCCATGATCGACGTGGCACGTGATCCTCGATGGGGACGTGTAGCCGAAGGATATGGTGAAGATCCTTATACAAATGGAGTGTTTGCCGCTGCTTCGGTGCGTGGGTATCAGGGAGATGATATGTCAGCAGAGAACCGTATGGCTGCTTGTCTGAAACACTATGTAGGTTATGGTGCTTCGGAGGCTGGGCGAGATTATGTTTATACCGAAATTTCAGCTCAAACTCTTTGGGATACTTATCTACTGCCCTATGAGATGGGAGTGAAAGCTGGTGCGGCCACTTTGATGAGTTCTTTCAATGACATCAGTGGAGTACCCGGGTCAGCTAATCCTTATATCATGACCGAGATATTAAAGAAACGCTGGAAACATGACGGGTTCATTGTGTCTGACTGGGGGGCTGTGGAACAGTTAAAGAATCAGGGATTGGCCGCTACAAAGAAAGATGCTGCTCGGTATGCTTTTAATGCGGGGCTTGAAATGGATATGATGTCTCATGCCTACGATCGTCATCTGAAAGAGCTTGTAGAGGAAGGTAAGGTAACAATGGCACAAGTTGACGAATCAGTTCGTCGGGTATTGCGTGTAAAATTCCGTCTGGGTTTGTTCGAACGTCCTTATACTCCGGTTACTAATGAGAAGGATCGTTTTTTCCGTCCGCAAAGTATGGTTGTGGCCGCTCAACTGGCAGCAGAATCAATGGTGTTGTTGAAAAATGACAATCAGATATTACCACTTACAAACAAAAAAAAGATTGCCGTAGTAGGTCCAATGGCAAAAAATGGTTGGGACTTATTGGGTTCCTGGTGCGGACATGGAAAAGATACGGATGTGGAAATGCTCTATGATGGGTTGACTGCCGAGTTTGGAGGAGATGCCGAATTACGTTATGCAATGGGATGCAAACCGCAGGGCAATGACCGTTCAGGTTTTGCTGGCGCATTGGACGTTGCTCGTTGGTCTGATGTAGTCATTGTTTGTTTGGGCGAGATGCTTACCTGGAGTGGTGAGAATGCCTCCCGTTCTACGATTGCTTTGCCACAGATTCAGGAAGAATTGGTGAAAGAGCTAAAGGAGGCTGGTAAACCTGTTATATTGGTACTTTCTAATGGACGTCCCTTGGAGTTAAATCGCATGGAACCTCTTTGTGATGCTATATTGGAGATATGGCAACCGGGAATAAATGGTGCACGTTCAATGGCAGGTATTTTATCCGGACGTATCAACCCTTCCGGTAAACTAGCCATGACGTTCCCTTACTCCACAGGACAAATTCCTATTTATTATAATCGCCGCAAGAGCGGACGCGGACATCAGGGATTTTATAAAGATATAACAAGCGATCCGTTATATCCGTTCGGGCATGGATTAAGTTATACCGAATTTAAGTATGGCACTGTTACCCCTTCTGCCACTAAGGTGAAGCGTGGCGATAAACTGTCAGCAGAAGTGACCGTCACCAACACCGGTTCTCGCGACGGAGCAGAGACTGTTCATTGGTTTATCTCCGATCCTTATTGCTCTATCACCCGTCCGGTGAAAGAACTGAAACACTTTGAGAAACAACTTATCAAAGCCGGCGAAACGAAGACTTTCCGTTTCGACATCGACCTGGAACGTGATTTCGGTTTTGTCAATGAGGATGGTAAACGCTTCCTTGAAGCCGGCGAATATCATATTCTGGTACAAGGACAGACCGTTAAAATAGAACTGATAGACTAAAAATGTAAAGAACAAAAGTGTGTGAAGAGCTGATAGCTAAGTTGGTTTTTTACACATGCTATATTAACACAGAATCACCATGAAAAAGAAAATAGGAGGCATAGGTTTATGTATGCTTGCATGGAGTATATTAACCTGTGCACAGACAATCACTCCCCAAGTCGAACAACGTGCGAAGGACATTGTAACAAAAATGACTTTGCAAGAGAAAATAGAGTATATCTCCGGATATACCAGTTTTTCTCTGCGTGCCATCCCCCGTTTGGGAATACCTGAAATCAAGTTGGCTGACGGGCCGCAGGGAATTCGTAATCATGCTCCCAAGAGCACTTTATATCCTTCCGGAATACTTTCCGCTTCTACTTGGAACCGGGAATTACTTTATAAGTTAGGGCAAGGCTTGGGACAGGACGCCAAGGCAAGAGGAGTTAATATTCTGCTTGGTCCGGGCGTGAATATCTATCGTGCTCCATTGTGCGGCCGTAACTTTGAATACTTCGGTGAAGACCCTTACTTGACAGGTGAAACGGCGAAACAGTATATCCTGGGAGTACAATCGGAAGGAGTCATTGCTACAATCAAACACTTTGCTGCCAACAACCAGGAATGGAGCCGCCACCATGCCAGCTCTGACATAGACGAACGTACTTTGCAGGAAATCTATTTCCCGGCTTTCCGAAAAGCTGTACAGGAAGCCAATGTCGGCGCTGTAATGAACAGCTACAATCTGTTGAACGGTGTCCATGCCACCGAACATAAATGGCTGAATATTGATGTCTTGCGCAATCTTTGGGGCTTCAAAGGTATTCTGATGTCTGACTGGACTTCTGTATATTCCGCCGTAGGCGCTGCTAACGCCGGACTTGACCTCGAAATGCCGAAAGGACGTTTTATGAATTTGGAGAATCTGTTGCCTGCTATCAAGACTGGCACAGTGACAGAAGAAACCATCAACCTGAAAGTACAACACATCCTGCAAACTCTGATTGCTTATGGTATGCTGGATAAGGAACAGAAAGACAGCAACATCGCAGAGGATAATCCTTTCTCCCGACAGACAGCTTTAGAGCTGGCGCGCGAGGGTGTAGTCCTGTTGAAGAATGAAGGAAACTTGCTTCCGCTGAAAGGGAAGACAGCCGTGATGGGGCCTAATGCAAATTTGATTCCTACCGGTGGCGGCAGTGGTTTTGTCACTCCTTTTTCTACCGTCTCAGTGGCTCAAGGCTTGAAAGAATTGAAGAAAAAGAATCTGTTACTATTGACGGATGATGTGATTTATGAAGATATTGTCCATGAGTTTTATACTGATGCTAATCGTCAGATGAAAGGCTTCAAGGCTGAATACTTTAAAAACAAGACCCTTTCGGGACAGCCTGAAGTAATACGCACGGAATCCTCTGTTGATTATGACTGGGGATATGGGGCACCTTTGGACGGCTTTCCGACAGATGGATTCTCTGTCCGTTGGACAGCCTGCTACATGCCACAAACTGACGGTCAGTTGAAACTTCATATCGGTGGTGATGACGGTTATCGTCTGTTTGTGAATGACAAGCATATTACGGGAGATTGGGGAAATCATTCCTACTCTAGCCGTGAAGTTGAACTGCCGGTTGAGGGTGGTAAGGAGTACCGTTTCCGGATTGAATTCTTTGATAATATTTCTTCGGCCATCATTCGTTTTAATGCTTATAGTCTTAATGAGGCGAAACTTCGTCAAGGATTGGCAAAGGTGGATAATGTTGTGTTCTGCACAGGTTTCAATAGTAATACCGAAGGCGAAGGCTTTGACCGTCCGTTTGCCTTGCTTCGCTATCAGGAATTGTTTATCAAGAAGATTGCGTCTATGCATCCCAATGTTGTGGTTGTGCTGAACGCCGGTGGCGGTGTGGATTTCACCAACTGGTATGATGCCGCAAAAGCGATTCTTATGGCCTGGTATCCGGGACAGGAAGGCGGCCAGGCGATAGCTGAAATCCTGACCGGTAAGATTTCTCCAAGTGGAAAGCTACCGATTTCTATCGAGCGGAAGTGGGAAGATAATCCGGTGCACGGCAGTTATTACGAGAACTTAAAGGCGGAGATTAAGCGTGTAGACTATTCCGAAGGTGTCTTTGTCGGTTATCGTGGATACGACCGTTCGGGAAAAGAACCTTTCTATCCGTTTGGCTACGGTTTGTCCTATACTACTTTCGCTTATAGTAATATGGCTGCAGAGAAAACGGGTAAGCATCAGGTTACCGTTAGCTTTGATATAGAGAATACAGGTAAGATGGATGCTTCGGAGGTGGCACAGGTGTATGTGCATGATGTACAGTCTTCTGTTCCCCGTCCGTTGAAAGAACTGAAAGGATATGAAAAGGTATTCTTGAAGAAAGGGGAGAAGAAGCGGGTTTCTGTTGTGCTGGATGAGGATGCATTCTCTTTTTACGATATGAATCAACACCGCTTTGTAGTGGAAAAAGGAGACTTTGAGATCTTAGTCGGTCCTGCTTCCAGTCAATTGCCTTTAAAGGCTATGGTTGAACTGTAATGACCGAATGATAAACAAATAAATATATAATGAAAAAAACACTTTTATTGGGAGCGTCTCTGTTATGTTCCGTTTTTATAATGGCAACAGAGATTCCTTTTCAAAAAGCAGAAATAAAGTCTATCATGCGAAAGGTGGCAGATTGGCAGATTGCCAATCCACACCCCGCTCCTGAACATGACGACTTGAACTGGCCGCAAGGTGCTCTTTATGTCGGCATGGTGGATTGGGCGGAATTGGCTGAAAAAGAAGACAATGATGATACATATTATAAGTGGCTTACCCGTATAGGCCGACGGAATTGCTGGCAGCCGGACAAACGGTTTTATCATGCTGATGACATCGCTGTATCACAGTCCTTTTTGGATTTATACCGCAAGTACAAAGACGAAGCAATGATTATCCCTACGCTCGCCCGTACGGAATGGATTGTCAATCATCCATCCGAAGGTAGTTTCAAGCTGGTGGAGGGAGACTTAAAGACCTTGGAACGTTGGACTTGGTGTGACGCTCTCTTTATGGCTCCCCCTGTATATGCCAAACTGTATATGCTGACCGGAGAGAAAAAATATATCAAATTTATGAATCGTGAGTATAAAGCGACTTATGATTACTTGTTCGATAAAGAAGAAAACTTGTTCTACCGTGACTGGCGTTATTTTGATAAGCGCGAAGCCAATGGTAAGAAAGTCTTTTGGGGACGTGGCAACGGTTGGGTGCTTGGTGGTCTAGTTGAAATATTAAAGGAACTGCCCAAGAAAGATAAGAACCGCAAATTCTATGAGGAATTATTTGTAAAACTGGCTACCCGTGTTGCCGGATTGCAGCATCCGGACGGTTTTTGGCATGCCAGTCTCTTGGATCCTGCCTCTTATCCATCACCGGAAACGAGTTGCACTACTTTCATTGTCTATTCCATTGCTTATGGAATAAACGAAGGTTTATTGGATAAGGAAATTTATCTTCCTGTAATGATAAAAGGCTGGAATGCATTAGTCTCGGCTGTGGAACCGAATGGGAAACTGGGTTATGTGCAGCAAATCGGTGCCGATCCGAAGAAAGTGACTCGTGACATGACGGAGGTTTATGGAGTTGGTGCTTTTTTGATGGCAGGCAATGAAATTTATAAAATGGCGAGATAATCTGTTCCTTCTGTGAAGATAGTAGACAATAATCATAAAAACGCTGTACTGTGATGAAAAAATTCTTATTGACATGCATAGCCGTAGCCTGTAGCCTTGTGGCTGTAGCCGAAGAACTGCTCATCGAAGCTGAAAGTTTCAGCCAGCGAGGCGGCTGGGTGCTCGACCAGCAGTTCATGGATCAGATGGGTTCGCCCTATCTCATGGCACATGGCATGGGCATCCCTGTGGCGGATGCTACGGCAGAAATCAACATTCCCCAGGCGGGCACTTACTACGTATATGCCCGTACTTACAACTGGACTTCACCTTGGACCGATGCCGAAGGTCCCGGAAAATTCCGCCTGGCTTTAGGCGGCAAATTGCTGAAAGCTACATTAGGACATACAGGTAATTCCTGGCAATGGCAATTTGCCGGAAAGACAGTATTGAAAGCAGGGACTACCACCCTTGCGCTGAAAGACCTCACCGGTTTCGATGGTCGTTGCGATGCCATTTACCTTACGACCGATGCGAACACGCAGCCCGCTACCTGGGATGCGGCAGAGACAGCCGCACTTCGTACCCGCCTGCGACAACAACAGACGGTGCCCGCTCATCAATACGACTTTGTGGTAGTAGGAGGGGGAATAGCCGGAATGTGTGCTGCCGCATCTGCTGCCCGATTAGGTTGTAAGGTAGCACTAGTGAACGACCGTCCTGTATTGGGCGGCAATAACTCGTCGGAGATTCGTGTACATCTCGGTGGTATCATCGAAATGGGGCCTAATCAGGGATTGGGTCGTATGATACGTGAGTTTGGCCATGAGCGTTCCGGCAATGCCCAACCGGGCGACTACTATGAAGACCGGAAGAAGGAAGACTTTATAGATGCCGAAAAGAACATTACCCTTTATGCCTCTCAGCGTGCGGTAGCCATGAAGATGCAAGGAGACCGCATTGTGTCAGTCACTATCCAGCACATCGAGACGGGCGAACAAACTGAACTTACTGCTCCTCTCTTTAGCGACTGCACAGGTGATGCTACCATAGGCTATTTAGCCGGTGCCGATTGGGCTATGGGACGTGAAGGCCGCGATGAATATGGTGAGAGCCTTGCTCCCGAGCAACCCGACTCATTGGTGATGGGGGCCTCTATTCAATGGTATAGCAAGGATATGAAGAAGAAAACCTCATTCCCTCATTTTGAATATGGCGTGCGCTTTGACGCTGAAAACTGTGAGCCTGTAACCATGGGCGAGTGGAAATGGGAAACGGGTATGAACCGTAATCAAGTCAGCGAAGCTGAACGTGTACGCGACTATGGACTTTTGGTGATATATTCCAACTGGAGCTATCTGAAGAATCACTATAAAGACCATAAGAAGTACGCCAACCGTTCCCTCGACTGGGTGGCGTATGTTTCAGGCAAACGTGAATCACGCCGTCTCTTGGGCGACTACGTACTGTCACAGGACGATATAGACAAGAATGTGGCGCACGAGGATGCTTCGTTTACCACCACTTGGAGCATCGACCTTCACTTCCCCGACAGCGTGAACAGTGTACGTTTTCCCGGCAATGAATTCAAGTCGGCTACGGTGCATCGTTGGATTCATCCTTATGCCGTTCCCTATCGCTGTCTCTATTCGCGTAATGTGGACAACCTCTTTATGGCAGGCCGCAATATGAGCTGCACCCATGTAGCCTTGGGTACGGTACGTGTGATGCGTACTACCGGCATGATGGGTGAAGTAGTAGGTATGGCAGCCGGACTCTGCCACAAACATAGTGTAGAGCCACGCGACATCTATCATCATCACCTGCCCGAACTGAAGCAACTTATGCAAGCGGGGCTGGGCAAACGCGATGTGCCCGATAACCAACGCTTCAACGAACCCAACAAATTGTTGGAAGTTCCGGGAGCTTACATCAAACCGTAGACAAACTATGAGCAAAAAAAATATTATCACGATATTTCTATCGGCAATATGTACCTTGCCGCTTTGGGGAGGACAACAGTATTACGCTTTTCTGAAAGGTGACACACTACGTATGGGCAATAACTATATGGAACGCGCCATGCTGTGGAATAACGGTGCGCCTGTTACTATCAGTCTTACTGACAAGCAACACGGAAAAACCATTCCGGCACAGGGCAAACAACCCGATTTCTCGATTGTGAAAGGTATCCCTACGGACGCCACATTCACCGTGAACGAGATACCGACGAACGGCATCCACGCCAGTTATCTGCAGGCTACCGTGGCTTGCACTATCGGTTCGCTGAATATAGAGCGTCGCTATCGCATTTATGCAGACTGTCCCGCCATTGCTTGCGACACCTATCTGAAAGGGCAAGTGGAACTTTATCAGAATAAGGAGGATAACCGCTCTAACGCCGACCGCAAAAATATAGAGCACACGGCCGATATGGCTACGGGGGTGAAAACTCCCACGCTCGACAGGTTGCAACTATCCGGCAATCATTGGAGTGCCCGCACAATCGAGTTTTTCGACTACACCGATTGGAACGACAATCTGGTGACCGGGCGTACCTGGCTTCCTTACCGTCGCAATACGTATCGTGGTAATTTGCTTTTTGCTCATGACGTAGTTACGCGTCAAGGCTTCTTTTTTTTGAAAGAGGCTCCTAGCAGCAGTACCCAATTACATTATCCGGGTTCTGACTTCGTGGCGGACTTTAGCGATTTTATGGTAGTGGGGCTGGGCATTGCGTCTCATGATGTAAAGCCGGATAGCTGGACCCGCGTTTATGGATGCGTTACCGGCATCTATACCGGCGGCGAGCAAGAAGCGCTTACTGCCTTGCGCCTCTATCAGAAACAACTGCGCCATCATACTGCCGCACAGGATGAGATGATTATGCTCAATACCTGGGGCGACCGTAGCCAGGATGCCAAAATAGATGAGGCTTTCTGCCTGGCAGAACTGGACCGTGCCGCACGCATGGGCATCACCCTCTTTCAACTGGACGATGGCTGGCAGAGCGGAAAAAGCCCTAACTCGAAGACTGCCGGAGGTAGTTTTAAGGATATTTGGAAGAATACCGGTTACTGGACGCCCAACCCCACGAAATTCCCTCATGGTCTGAAACCTATTGTAGAGAAAGGCAAGAAATTGGGTATTCGCATCGGATTATGGTTCAACCCCAGCATACAGAATGATTTTGCCGATTGGCAAAAAGATGCGCAAGCCATTATCGGACTTTATAAGAAGTACGGCATCTGCTGTTTCAAGATAGACGGCCTGCAGATACCTACCAAGACAGCCGAACAGAATCTACGCCGACTGTTTGATACCGTGTTGGAGCAAACCAACTATGAAGTGATTTTCAACCTCGATGCCACTGCCGGTCGTCGCGGCGGGTATCACTATATGAACGAGTACGGCAACATCTTTCTGGAAAACCGCTATACCGATTGGGGCAACTATTACCCTTATCGCACCTTGCGCAACCTCTGGATGCTGTCTCGCTATGTACCGGCGGAGAAGATGCAGATAGAGTTCCTTAATAAATGGCGCAATGCCGACAAGTATGACGCTGCCGACCCTTTTACCCCCGCCCGTTACAGTTTCGATTACCTCTTTGCCATCACCTTGGCGGCACAGCCATTGGCTTGGATGGAAGCTTCGAACCTGCCCGAAGAGGCTTATATTACGGCATCTCTACTCAAGAAATACCAACCCTTGCAACTCCGGTTTCATCAAGGCGTCATACTGCCCATTGGTGAAGAACCTTCGGGACGTTCGTGGACCGGATTCCAATCGACCGTCTCCGGCACGCAAGGCTATCTTGTAGTTTACCGCGAAGATAATGAGCAAGCCAGGGGAACTATTGACACTTGGCTTCCTGAGGGTAAGAAAGTTACTTTTACCCCTGTAATGGGAAGTGGCAAAAAGTTTGCCGCAAAAGTCGGCGCACAGGGTAGAGTAAGTTTCGAGCTAAATGACAAGAACTCTTTCGCACTCTATCAATACGAAGTAAAACCATAAAAAGGCGGCTATCTGCATTTTACGCTAATCACGAATGATATGTTAACTTCTGATTCGCAGAGTGTTATGATGTGTGGAGAGGAGCATTAATATCTCTGCTGTTGGATGTTAATAGTTGAGTTGTCAAGTATTAATAGTTGGGCGGATAGGTATTAATAGTTGAGACAATGGGTATTAATAGCTGATAAATGGAATATTAATATAGCAATGACAAATGAAATAAAATAGGGAACTATGATAAAAAGTGTACGTTTTCTTCTTCTCCTGATAGCATTTGTCTCCATGCAGATAGTTGCATGGGGGCAGCCACAGGAAAGACTGGTTCAAGTGCAGGTCACTCCCGACCACACCAATTGGCTGTATAAACCGGGAGAAAAAGTGAAATTCAAAGTGGCGGTATTGAAATGCAATATCCCGCAGGATAATCTGGAAGTGCGCTATGAGATTTCGGAAGACATGATGAAACCTCATCAGACAGGCAAACAGCCTTTGAAGAATGAAAAGCTTGAAATTAACGCAGGGACTATGAAAAAAGAAGGGTTCCTGCGTTGCCGTGCTTTTGTCACTTGCCAAGGGCGTGAGTATGAAGGCGTGGCTACCGTCGGCTTCTCTCCTGAGAAATTGCAACCGACCACTCCGTTGCCTGCCGACTTTCTGGAATTTTGGAAAAACACCAAAGAAGCCGCAGAAAAGTGGGCATTGGAACCGATGATGACTTTACTGCCGGAAAGGTGCACAGATAAGGTGAACGTATATCATGTCTCCTTCGCGAACAATGACTATGCGTCCCGTATGTACGGCATCCTTTGTGTTCCGAAGGCTTCCGGGAAATATCCGGCGATTCTGAAAGTGCCGGGGGCAGGTATCCGTGCCTATAACGGAGAAGCCGAACGTGCCGGAAAAGGTTTTATCATTCTGGAAATCGGTATCCACGGCATTCCGGTCAACCTGACGGGAGATGTGTATCATCGGCTTTATAACGGTGCTTTGAAGAATTACCACTCGTTCAATATGGACAATCGGGACAAGTACTATTACAAACGGGTTTATACAGGCTGTGTGAGAGCCATTGATTTCATTTACACACTTCCCGAATTTAACGGTAATCTGGCGACCTTTGGAGGAAGCCAGGGCGGTGCGCTTTCCATTGTGATTGCCGGACTCGATGGCCGTGTCAAGGGATTGGTTTCTTTCTATCCAGCCTTGTGTGATATGGCGGGTTATGCCCACGGTCGTGCAGGCGGTTGGCCGCATTTGTTTAAGGATGCGAAGAACCGGACGCCGGAAAAGATGAAAACCATTCAGTATTTTGATGTGGTGAACTTTGCCCGGCAGGTCAAAGTTCCGGGATTCTATACTTTTGGTTATAATGATATGGTCTGTCCGCCTACCACCACTTACTCCGCTTACAACGTGATTAATGCTCCGAAAGAGCTGTTTGTAGCTGAGACGACCGCTCATTATGCCTATGCCGAACAGTGGAGCGCAGCCTGGAACTGGGTAATGAATTTCCTGAAAAATAAATCGAAATAGCATGGATTACACGGATTAACACTGTTGTTTTACCTATTCTATTCTAAAAACCGTGAAATCCGTATAATCCGTGCCTGAACTTATTATATACACTAATTATAACAACATACTTAAATGAAAACAGGTGAGAAATTAAGTCTATGTCTATTGTTGCTAATCGTTTTTGCTGGAAGCGTTGCGGCACAGGAGCTGATAACGAATGTATATGGTCGCAACATCCATTCGCTGAATGGTAAATGGAATGCTATCATCGACCTGTACGACCAGGGGCAACGGATGAAAATCTATGAGAACCGGCAACCGGAAGGAAATATCGATTTCTATGAATACGCGTTTGAAGGCGGGTTGCGTCTTAATGTTCCGGGAGACTGGAACTCTCAATCGCCCGAATTGAAGTATTACGAAGGCACTGTATGGTATGCTCGTCACTTTGATGCCAAACGCTTGGCAGACAAACGCCAGTTTCTTTATTTCGGTGCTGTCAGCTATCGTTGCAAAGTCTATCTGAACGGAAAAGAGATAGCAGAGCACGAAGGCGGCTTTACTCCTTTCCAGGTGGAAGTGACAGACTTGTTGAAAGACGGTGACAACTTCCTGGCGGTAGAAGTGAACAACCGCCGTACCAAAGACGCCATTCCCGCTATGGCATTCGACTGGTGGAACTATGGCGGCATCACAAGAGATGTGCTGCTGGTGAAAACTCCCCGGACATTTATAGAAGATTATTTTATCCAACTGGATAAAAATGCTCCCGACCGGATAATTGCCCGTGTGCGTCTTTCTGATAAAAAAGCAGGTGAGAAAGTAACAGTTGCCATCCCCGAACTCAAAATCAACGCGGAGCTTACCACCGATGCAGAAGGAAAGGCGGAAACCGTGTTGAATGCGAAGAAGCTGCAACGCTGGTCGCCTGAAGAACCGAAACTCTATGGCGTGACTGTATCTTCAAGTGCCGACCGTGTGGAAGAGCAAATCGGCTTCCGTAATATCACCGTGAAAGGAACTGATATTTACCTGAACGGGAAGCCGACATTTATGTGCTGTATCTCTTTCCACGAAGAAATCCCGCAACGTATGGGGCGTGCTTTCTCGGAAGCCGATGCAGCTATGTTGTTAAATGAAGCGAAAGCACTTGGTGTGAACATGATTCGCCTGGCTCATTATCCGCAGAATGAGTACACGGTACGCCTGGCGGAAAAGATGGGTTTCCTTCTCTGGCAGGAGATTCCTATTTGGCAAGGCATTGATTTTACAGACGATGATACCCGTAAGAAAGCGCAGAGGATGCTTTCTGAAATGATTAAGCGCGATCAAAACCGCTGCGCGGTAGGTTATTGGGGTGTTGCCAATGAAACACAGCCTTCCAAAGAACGGAATGAATTCCTTACTTCCCTGCTCGAAACGGGAAAACAGCTGGACACTACCCGCCTGTATGTTGCCGCTTTCGACCTTGTGCACTTCAATAGCGAAAAACAGCGTTTTGTAATGGAAGATTCTTTTACTTCCCAACTGGACGTCGTAGCTATCAATAAATATATGGGCTGGTATCATCCGTGGCCTGTGGAACCGAAAGACGCTATATGGGAAGTAGTGACGGACAAACCGTTGATTATCTCGGAATTTGGCGGCGAAGCATTGTACGGTCAGTCCGGTGATGAGAATGTGGTCAGCTCCTGGAGTGAGGAATATCAGGCACGTCTGTATAGGGATAATATCCGTATGTTCGACAATATCCCGAACCTGCGTGGTGTATCTCCCTGGATTCTGTTCGACTTCCGTTCGCCGTTCCGTTTCCACCCCACTAATCAAGATGGCTGGAACCGCAAAGGACTCATATCCGACCAGGGTATGCGTAAGAAAGCGTGGTATTTGATGAGAGATTATTACATGAAAAAGAGAAATAACCGATAAGTTTAGTTATATTTGAATATAATGAAGCAATATAGAAATGTAGTGATTTGTATGTGCATACTGCTCCTTCTTGCCGGAGGAGTGTATGCGCAGCAAAAAACGGTTAGGATACTTGCTATCGGCAACAGTTTCTCCCAGGATGCCGTGGAGCAATATCTGCATGAACTTGCCGAAGCCGAAGGCATTTCAACCATCATCGGCAATATGTTTATCGGCGGCTGTTCCCTGGAACGTCATGTGAAAAATGCCCGTGACAATGCTCCCGCCTATGCCTACCGGAGAATCGGTACGGATGGAAAGAAACGGGAAAAAGGCAAGATGTCTTTGGAAGCGGTGCTGGCAGATGAAGCCTGGGATTACGTCAGCCTGCAACAAGCAAGTCCTTTTTCGGGAATGTATGAGACGTATGAAGCCTCTCTTCCCGAGCTCATAGAATATGTAAAAGTACGCCTTCCAAAGAAAACAAAGCTGATGTTGCACCAAACCTGGGCGTATGCGTCTACTTCCAAGCATAGTGGATTTAAAAACTACAACTGCAATCAACTCACCATGTATCAGGCTATTGCCGATGCAGTGAAGAAAGCGGCTAAGGCGAATAAGATAAAGATTGTCATCCCTTCGGGCACTGCCATACAAAATGCACGCACCTCTTTCATCGGCGATCACCTGAATCGGGACGGCTATCATCTGGATGTGAAGATTGGACGTTATACCGCTGCCTGTACCTGGTTCGAACGCATCTTCAAACACAATGTAGTCGGGAATCCTTATGCCCCGGAAGGGTTGGATGAGGCGAGGAAAGCTGTTGCCCAGAAAGCTGCCCATGCAGCAGTAAAGCATCCGTATAAGGTAACCGAGCTGTCTATTACTAACTAACAATGGACATTGCCGCCTGTCTTGCAGCAAACCCCATGGTATTATAGATGACTTGACTCAAATGTAAATGCAGCACACCAAAGGCGATTTGATTGCTCGTGGTAACCTAATGGTGTACTGCATTTATTTTTCGTATATCGTATGGTTTACTCCATTAAGAACTGGCGTATGGGACAATGACGTATGCCCTCGTAGCTGTTTCCGCTGAATGTATCTTCTGTTACCACTATTTTGGGATAGTTGTCCTGTATCTTTAGCAGGTTTCCAAATTCTCTTTCTGCTGTCTTGTCGCTATCTATTTTTAAAGCGACCTGTATATATAGTTTTTCTCCATTCTTTTCTCCGATAAAGTCAATTTCCTTATCTCCGTAGTAGCCAACCTTAATATCGTAACCTTTGTATAAAAGGTGGTTATACACTAGATTTTCCAATATTTTGGCTTTGTCTGTAATGCGATATCCGATGACAATGTTCCGGATTCCCATATTTTCGAAATAATATTTCTCTCCTATCTCAAATACGCGTTTCCCAATTAAATCATACCGCTCTACTCGGTGGATAAGGAAAGCATTGTTTAAATATTCCGTATAGCTTTGTATTTGGTTAACTGATATGGTGGTATGTTGTGATTTTAAATAATCACTGATATTCTTTGCCGAAAAGAGATTGCCTATGTTTTCGGATAAAAATTGAATCAGTTTCTCAAGGAACAAAGTATTGCGTAACTTGTATCTACTGACAACATCACGAAATACAATCGTGGAATATACACTCTTCAAATATTCATTGACCGTTTCATCTTCGAGAGGGAGATTTAATAAATAGGGAAGTCCGCCATAACGGCTATATAATTCGTAACTCGTTTCACTTTCAGTTAATCCGTGGAATTCAAGAAACTCAGAATAGGAGAGACTATATATTTTGAATTCGATATATCTGCCACTTAAATAAGTGGCGAGTTCTCCTGAAAGCATCTTGGCGTTACTACCTGTAATGTATATATCATTATCTTCATTGAGCAGGAGCGAACGGATGACTTTTTCAAACCCGGGAATATCTTGTATTTCATCGATAAAGATATAATTCTTAGCTTTTTCTTTGCTATGAGAAATGATGTACGAGTGTAAATCTTCTGCTGTTTGCAGAGAACTGAATGTAAAATCTTCAAGATTGACATAGATAATATTCGCATCCGGTTCTTCTGCTAAAATTTCTTCAATAAGTTGGTAAAGGAGGAAACTTTTGCCTACACGGCGTTGCCCTGTTAACACCTTGACTACAGATTTTTGCATAAAAGGTTTTATTCGGTCAATATAACCTTTTCTTTTTTTGAGGATTCGAGGGAAGTTCATACGCCTGAAAGTTTTAATTATACTTTAAACTCTTGCGAATATACGGAAAAGTTTTAATTATACTTCAAACTTTTATAGATTTAATGAGATGTTTTAATCATACTTCAAACTCAGTGAAATGATGTAGGAGGCTTGAGTAACTCAAGTACATGGCTCGGCTTGCTTCGGTGAATGCTACTGGAGCCTTTCGGCTGTTGGGACTGTCAACCGTGAGGATGATAAAGCCGGATTTTGGAAATGTCCTTACCATAACGGGCGTATGTGTATGGAGATAATGGAGCGCTTTTGATTTCATTGCAGTCGTTTAGTTCCAACACTGTTTGGAACTGTTTGTTTCTCGGCGTGAAACACTTTGTTTCCCTGCTTGAAACATTTCGTTTCTCGGTGAGAAACAAATGGTTTCATGGCATGAAACAAATCACGGCTTGTGGGGTGACGCCCAGTATGCTGTGGGATGACTGAAGATGACCTTTAAGCAAACTTGAGGTGTATTTATAATGAAAGCTGGAGAAAGGGATTGTTTTATCCTTCCTCCAGCTTTTATATTATTGATGAGCAGTGAATTACTTCACTTCCCAAGTCTCATTAGTCATCAACAGCTCCTGGAAATTGTGATATTTCTTCTTGCCTTTGATTTCTTCGATTTGTTCAACGACAGCATCGTTGTAAGTCGGGGCGTCTACATCACGGATTACACCGAGTGCAATCGGGAAGTCGGGACCTTCCATCAAAGCCAGCTTCAGTTGAAGCGTATTATCTTGGCAGTGTGCGTCGTGGATAAGGATATCCTTTTCTGTGATACCGTTCTCACCCAGTTTCACTACCTTCAGCCCGAAGCCTTCCTGCATCAATCCGAACTCCTTGTTTTCACCAAATAACATCGGTTTGCCATGTTCCAGATAGATAGCATTCTTGGCACGTCCTTCTTTGGTGGCAACGCTGGCGTGAGTTCCGTCGTTGAAGATCACGCAGTTCTGTAGAACTTCTACAACAGAAGCACCTTTGTGATTGGCTGCTGCTTTCAACACTTCTACAGAAGCGGCACCATCTACTGCAATGCAGCGTGCAAAGAAACGTCCGCGGGCGCCAAAAGCCAGCTCTGCCGGATGGAACGGGTCTTCTACTGTTCCGTAAGGAGATGATTTGGTGACAAGTCCGCGTTCTGAAGTCGGTGAATATTGTCCTTTTGTCAGACCGTAGATACGGTTGTTCAGAAGAATCATATTCAGGTCGACATTACGGCGTAATGCGTGGATGAAGTGGTTACCACCAATTGCAAGGCCGTCACCATCACCGGAAATCTGCCAGATAGTCAAATTAGGATTAGCTACTTTGGCTCCTGTTGCAACAGCGGCAGCACGTCCGTGGATAGTGTGGAATCCGTATGTATTTACATAGTAAGGCAGACGGGAAGAACAACCGATACCGGAAATGACGGCAATATCATGCGGAGCTACTCCCAGTTCGGCCATAGCTTTGTGCAGTGAGTTCAGGAAAGCGTGGTCACCGCATCCCGGACACCAGCGAGGTTGGCCTGATTTATAATCTTGTACGGTATATACTTTATCGCTCATCTTTTATTCCTCCAATAATTTAGTGAATGCATCTATCAATTCTCTCGTAACGAAAGGCTGTCCTTTCACTTGGTTGAACTGGCTGATGTTCAATCCGGGCACTTTCATGCGCAAATAACCTGCGAATTGTCCCAGATTCTGTTCAGCTACCACGATTTTCTTGTATTTACGCAATACATCGGCAGTGTTCTTAGGCAACGGATTGATATACTCGAAGTGTGCGAATGCCACTTTCTTTCCATGATCACGCATAAAGTCCATAGCCAGACGGAGATGACCGTAAGTACCACCCCAACCCACAATCAATAAGTCTGCATCTTCGTCACCCAATACTTCGAGCTCGGGGATATAGTCTGCAATCTTATCCACTTTGGCCTGACGCAGATGAACCATCTTATTGTGGTTTTCCGGTTCGGTAGAGATAGCGCCTGTTTCGTTGCTCTTTTCAAGACCACCGATGCGGTGCATGAATCCTTCAGTTCCCGGAGTAGCCCAGTAGCGTACGCCTGTTTCCGGATTACGTTGGTAAGGAGTCCAGTTGCCGGCCATATCCGGGGTCACATACGGAGGATTGATGGCAGGATATTCATCCAGATTAGGGAGTTTCCATGCGGCAGAACCGTTAGCTACGAAAGCATCAGTCAGCAATACAACCGGAGTCATGTGTTCCAAGGCAATCTTGCATGCCATATAAGCGGCGTCGAAACAGTTGGTCGGTGATGTTGCGGCGATTACAGGCATCGGGCTTTCGCCGTTGCGTCCGTAAAGGGCTTGTAATAAGTCGGTCTGTTCTGATTTAGTAGGAAGACCGGTAGACGGACCGCCACGCTGTACATTGACAATCACCAATGGAAGTTCACCGATTACAGCAAGGTTCATCGCCTCACTCTTCAGGCAAACACCGGGGCCGGAAGTCGTAGTCACTGCCAAAGCACCGGCAAAAGCGGCACCAACTGCAGAAGCACAACCGGCTATTTCATCTTCGCACTGTACAGTTTTGACTCCCAATGATTTATGTTTAGCTAATTCGTGCAGAATATCAGTAGCCGGAGTGATAGGATAAGAACCCAGGTAGAGCCCCAGACCTGCTTTTTCAGCTGCGGCAATCAGCCCGTAAGCGGTTGCTTTATTACCGTTGATATCTGTATAAAGTCCTTTTGATTTCGGAGCTTTGCTTTCAATCTTATAAGTAGAGACAGAAGCATGAGTGTTTGCTCCGTAGTTGAAGCCATCGTTCAATACCTTAATATTAGCTTCTGCTATTTCGGGTTTCTTGGCGAATTTCTCGCGCAGCATTTTTTCAGCAGCAGCAAGGTTACGGTTGAACAACCAGCAAACCAATCCGAGTGCAAACATATTTTTGCAACGGAGAATCGATTTGTTATCCAATCCGGAGTCTTTCAGGCTCTCTTTGCACATGGAAGAGATAGGAACTTCCAATACTTCCTGTTTTATTCCTAATTCTTCAAAGGGATTGTTGGTTTTAAATTGTGCCTTTTCCAAATCTCTGGCTTCGAATGAGTCGGAGTCGGTGATGATAAGTCCTTGCGGTTTACAGAATTTGATTTGTGTTTTCAGTGCGGAAGGGTTCATAGCCACCAATACGTGGCAACGGTCTCCGGGAGTGTAAACTTGTCCGGCGCCGATGTGGACCTGGAAACCGGAAACACCGGTTAGCGAACCTTGCGGGGCGCGGATGTCTGCCGGATAGTCAGGGAATGTACAGATGTCATTTCCCACTGTAGCCGACACGTTCGAGAAGATGTTGCCGGCCAGCTGCATACCATCGCCGGAGTCGCCGGAGAAACGTACTACTACTTCCTCCAATTCTTTAACCATCATTTCGTCTGCCATAACTTTAATTACTATATTTAATTTAAAAACTGATTTTAC
>ERZ808029.79-NODE-79-length-107071-cov-10.362572_pt1 | contig 107071 bp, 81 predicted proteins | sample MGYA00380185_ERZ808029 | MGnify/ENA primary metagenome ERZ808029 (study PRJEB31490, sample SAMN06133404) | mouse gut metagenome | isolation source: M2_3 | host: mice | place: China: Chengdu | collected 2015-05 ... | reverse complement strand
AACATTAGACTTATGCCTTTTTTGCGCGACATAAAAAATCCTATGTTTGCTTTTTTCATTGCAAACATAGGAACTGTTTCTCTCCATCAATGCCAACTGAAAAATAACTCTGTTATTTTTGTGATTTCTGTATTTTTGTATCGATAACGCCCTCAAACTCCCCATTTTTTATTATTACTGTCCGCTAAACCGTAAAGTAGTTAGTCCAACTTCATGAAAGGCAGAAGTTGGGCTTACTATTTGTATCAGACAAGCCCCCATCTTAGATTTCGATGTTTTCCGGAGGAGATTCCGAGGCTTCGGCAAGCATGATATTCAGATCGGCATCGGGTTGATTGAGGAACTTTTCGAGATTGAGGTAATACATCAGCACAATCCGCACGATTGTGGCCAGTCCAGAGAAGCTCCAGTGCCTTTTCAGTGTGCTTTGCAGCACAGAAAGCAGCAGATTTGCTATAAGCGTCACCCATATCTGTATCTTGATGGCGTTGGCGCTTTCTCCGTAGAAGTATCTGAGAGGGAAGTTCTGTTTTATCTGCTTGAAAAGCGACTCGATCTGCCACCGGCGGCGGTAGATTGACACTATTGTCTCCAACGGCATATCAAAATCGTTGGTAAGCAACGAGATGAGTTTAGGCTGCTTGCCTTTCTTGATATCGGCATATGTGATTATACGGGCAATATGATTGATATCATCCTTGCGGAACACCACGACCTGCTCCCGATATTCCATAAGTCCCTGCTGATTCTGGTGCATACAGTCCACAAGCACCTCATAATTGAGGTTTTTCTTCATCTTGGTGACATATATGACACCTCGGTCGGTCAGCTCCTCGAACTTGGCATAGTTGATGTAGGCGCGGTCCATTGCCGCTATCTCATCACGTTTATAATGGCTTGGAGCGAGCATGAACGAGTCGTTTGTCGCCGCCGATGTGAACTGCACGTCGCAGGGGACGCCCTCATTGGCGTGTATCACAGCGTGGACTTTGATGCCGCCTTTCTTCTTGCCGGTCTTCGGATGCCGCCCAACACCCTTGAAAATGGCATTGGAGAACAAACTTACGGTTGTTGAATCGATGATACGCAACCGTTTTATCCATTCTTCCGTGCCGCCCCGTCGGCTGTCCGATGAAAGAATGTCTTTGTTGGCGTCGTACAGGTCGCGATAGACCTCCTCGAAGAACTTCTCTGACCGTCTGGCATTTGCATCAGACAGTGTGCTGCGTTTGGGTACAGTATCAATGCCCACATGATGCAGTTTGCGGACTTCCGCCGTCATAGACATCTCTATCTCACGCAAAGAATCAAACCGCTGTATCACCGCATACAGCATTGTCAGCAGATGTGTATAGCCGTCAAAGCTCTTGACATACTTCTCTCCGCCGTGTTTACGGCTCATTTCAACTATTTTTTCACGGTCGAGTGATTTTATCAGCTGTCCATATATCGGCTGTCCGAAGAAATTACTACTTTTACTCATGGTTATTATTGGATAGTTTGGCGACACCAAAATAACCATTTAGGGCTGACTCCTGCAAATAGAATCAGCCCTAATTTGTTCCTGTCTCAAAAATTTTTACCGGACAGTAATAATATTTTTTCGGTCAAAAAAAGGCATTTGTTAGGTAAAAGGCGTTATCTTTGCGTAATAATTCATGTATCCACCATAATCCAAGGATATGAAAAACTATATTTCTGCTGCGCTGATAGCGCTCGGCATCGTAATCTTAGGTCTGTGCATCAAGGCCGGAATCGATAATTTCAGCAACCGTGACCGCGTGGTTACGGTGCGCGGCCTCTGTGAGAAAGAAGTCAACGCCAACGTAGTCACCTGGCCTATAGTCACCAAAGAGATGGGCAATGAGCTGCCCGCCATCTACAACAGGATTCAGGCAAGCAACAACGCCATCCTCGACTTCCTGCACGCCAACGGCATCACCGACGCCGAAATCAGCGTGAACGCACCCGACGTCAGCGACGTGCAGGCCAATGCCTACAACCAGCGCGAACAACTCTACCGCTATATCGTCACGAACGTAATCGTGGTGAAGAGCGAAAAGGTGGACAAGGTCAACGAGCTTATAAAGAAACAGACCGAACTGCTGAAGCAGGGCATCGCCATCGTGGCCGGCGACTACAGCTACCCTATCACCTACGACTATACGGAGCTGAATTCCATCAAGCCTGAGATGATAGCCGAGGCCACCCGCAACGCGCGCCAGGCGGCCGACAAGTTCGCCGAGGACAGCGAGAGCGACCTTGGCAAGATCAAGACGGCGTCGCAGGGGCAGTTCTCCATCGAAAACCGCGACCAGTACACGCCTTACATCAAGACTGTGCGCATCGTCACCTACATCACGTACTACCTGGAAGATTGAAACCCGTAGTTTTCGACAACATCATCTTTTCGCTCCAGCGCGCGGGAGGTATCTCGCGTGTCTGGAGTGACATGCTTACATACGTGGCGCCGAATCTGAAAGCATTCAGAGTGCTTGAATATGCACACGCCATGGACAACTTCGAGCGAATCGCGCTCTCCGACCATTTGCTTTTCAAGGGCGAGGCAGGGAAGCTGCCGGTGGCAGTGGAGCGCATGCTGCCGGCACGTTTCGACAGCAATGACGAATGCGTATTTCACTCCTCCTATTACCGTCTGCCGCACTGCAAAAGGGCTAAAACCGTTCTGACCGTACACGACTTTACGGTGGAACGTTTCAGCAACAATTTCATGTTCATGCGCTCGCAGCTGCACAAAGATATGAAGCGCAGAGCGATACGGAGCGCCGACGCCATAGTGTGCATCAGCGAGAGCACACGCAACGACCTGCTGCGGCTCAATCCCGGTGTGTCGCCCGGCAAAGTGCATGTGATCTACAACGCGGTTTCGTCCAAGTTCACGCACCTTCATAGCGCGCCACACCCCGACATGGCCGATACGGTGCTGTTCGTGGGAGGGCGTCAGAGCTACAAGAATTTCCACGCTGCGGTTCAGGCCGTGCAGCGCACGAATCTGCGCTTCTGCATATGCGGCAGCCCCGTGAACGAACGCGAGCAAAACATCCTCAACACCCAGCTTGCCGACAGGTGGGTAAACCTTGTATATCCCAACGACGAGGTGCTGAACAAGATATACAACTCGGCCTACGCGCTACTGTATCCCTCCAAATGGGAGGGCTTCGGGCTGCCGGTAGCCGAGGCCCGTCGCGCCGGCTGCCCGGTGGTGGCACTGCGTAGCTCTGCGGTAGCCGAAGTAGCCACAGATTGTCCGAGCCTTTGCGACAGCGACGCTCCGGAAGTGCTCGCCGACGCCCTGAAGCGTCTCGGCAATCAGTCGTTCCGCATGGAATGTATCGCCCACGGCCTTGCCGACAAGCGTTTTACCGCCGAAGATTTCGCAAACGGCTATCTCAACATCTACGACAGCCTCTAATACCTATATAAAAAAGCAACGGATTATACCTTTGAGCTGTGGCATGTTGACGGCATCACAAATACAAGAATTCACAAAAAGTGGCGAAGGATACAATGTAGACTTCAAACGCAGTGTGCCATCCAAAGTTAAAGAACTTTCCGATGAAGTTGTCGGTTTTGCCAATGCAGCCGGTGGCTATATCCTGATTGGCATCGACAACGATAATCAAATTACAGGAACTGAAATCGACAATAACAAACGTTCAGCAATTCAAGATTCGATCGGCGAGATTTCTCCATCGCTGAGATGTGAACTTTATCCTGTTGATGTTGAGGGGAAAAAAGTATGGGTCATCGAAGTTCCAAATGGGAAAGAGAAGCCCTATATTACCGGAGGAATCATCTACGTCAGAGAGGGAGCCAACTGTCAAAAGCTCCGTTCTGCAGAAGAAATAAGGGCATTCTTTGCCGAATGCGCCAAAATTTTCTATGATGCCATTCCTTGCCGCTGGTTTGATATTGATAAAGATATTGAACCTAATAACTTCCGTTCCTTCATGGAATTGGCCGGCCTTTCTGAAACGCTGCCCCTAAAAAGGTTGTTTGAAAGTCTTGAACTTTTAACAGAGGAGGGTATCGCAAAAAATGCCACAGCCTTGTTCTTTGGATGTGAGCCAGAGCGAAAATTTCCCCACGCTTGCATAAGGTGTCTCCGTTTCAAAGGACTTGATAAGGTCCATATTATTGATGATAAAATATTTGGCGGACCTCTATATCAACAATATCTTAATGCACTTTCATGGATTGAAAGCAAGCTTGAGGTAGAGTACATCATAAAAGGAACGGGGCCACGTCAAGAAATATGGGAAATCCCGCTTGACGTTTTCAAAGAAGCAATTATGAATGCCATATGCCACCGAGATCTGTATGAAGAAGGTGCGACAATCATGGTGGAAGTGTATGATGACCGTGTTGAAATATCAAATCCAGGCGGATTGCTTCCGATTGTCGCAGCTGAGTTCGGGCATAAGAGCATGAGTCGCAACCCTTTAATCTTCGGACTTTTCACAAGAATGCATGTTGTTGAGAAAGTTGGCTCCGGCATTCCACGAATGCGAAAACTAATGAAAGATGCAGGGTTGCCAGAACCGATATTTGGCACACATGGTTTCTTTACAGTCACTTTCATGAAACGGATTAAAACTGATAGTGACAAAAATGGCACATTAAATGGCACATTAAATGGCACATTAAATGGCACCGAACAATTAGTATTCGATTGCATCGTGGCAACCCCGGGCATAACCGCAAACGCTTTGGTTCAGCAAACAAGCAAGAGTGTCAGAACAATACGACGGGTTGTAAAAAAGCTTATTGACAACGGACTTATTGAATATAGAGGCTCAAAAAAGACCGGCGGCTATTATATTTTATAACATAAGATACACATGAAATATACACCTGAGAATATAACCTCGCTGGGAAAGGACGAGGTGTTCGTGTTCGGCAGCAATCTGGCGGGCAACCATGCGGGCGGTGCTGCCCGCGTGGCGAGAGAGCGCTTCGGCGCGATACCGGGTCAGGGCGTGGGGATGCAGGGTCAGAGCTACGCCATCCCGACCATGCAGGGCGGCGTAGAAACCATCAAGCCATACGTGGACGACTTCATCAAGCTGGCCCGCGAATGGGATCAGACCACGTTCTACGTGACCCGCATAGGCTGCGGCATAGCGGGATTCAAGGACGAGGAGATAGCGCCCCTCTTTGCCGAGGCGATGGAGCTGTACAACGTCCGCCTGCCCGAATCGTTCGCCAAGGTGATATACAAGCTTGAGGACAGCTATCTTCCGAACTGGACAAAGCATTACTCGTCCTACGACATGATGCTGGACCTGCTGCTTGCCGCCAACAGGATATACAAGTACAGCGTCAGGGATAAGGACATCGCCATCAGCCGCCTGGAGGAAAAGCTCGGATGGTATCTGCGCGGAATCTCCTATACTTGCGACTATAAGGCGTTCCAGAACGGAGACGAAGTGCCCACCCACGAATGGATAGACCGTGAACTGCAAAAGGCGGCCGGGAAGATGGAACCGGAAGGACTGCTGATGGCTCCCGTGCAGCGTTTCAGCCTTGTGCTGGAAGCGGAGATAGCCCGTCTGCTGCTGGATATTACGGATGCAAAGCCGGAATTATTTCCGATAGGCTGGCACAACCTTGAAAGTTTCGGCTACTCAGTAGTCTGCATCCTGACCGGACGCTGGAACTGCGGCGACAACCGCTATCTCGCCGAAGACCTCGAGAAAGCCCTCCACCCCGTCAAGAAAGCTCTGTCAGAAAATTGGGAAAGACTCTGCACCGACGGCTATCTCGACGAAAGTAAAGTGATTGCATTCCTGTCGGATCCGACTTTCTGGCAGGAATGGAGACGCACGGCAAACCATGACAAAGCCCTCTACCGCTGGTTCGACATGCTGCTGATGCAGATGTCAATGAAACCGGACGGAGCATACCGCCGGGGCATCTCCCCGGCAAAGCGCGAATATTTCGTGCCCCGCCACAACATGAACGCACCGGTGTTTGAACGGTTCGAAGGACGGGTGCATTTCCCGAATTTCCAGCTGAAGAAAGCATTTATAGAAGGTCTGGACTACGACTCCAGGCTCTTGAAATGACCTTGTTCGGAAAGCCCATAGCCTTCTGGCATACCCCTTGCAGCGCCCTGCGTACGGGGATGTCCGCGCCCGAACCGTTCGTCAACCTGTACGTAAGGGTGACTAACGGCTGCAATGCCGGATGCCGCTTCTGCTGCAACGAGAACGCCGACAAGGCGCAAGGATTCAACCTTGACAAGTTCGGCAAGGTTCTTGAAGAAGTCGCGGCTTCGGACATACGGTTAAACCGGGTGACGCTGACCGGGGGCGAGCCCTCCACGCGGCCTCAGACCGTAAAATCCATCGTCGGCCTTATCGAGAAGAATCTCCGCTTCCACTTCACGCAGGTGCAGCTGCACACCAACGGCCTGACGGCCGCGGCGAAAGCGCTGACAGCACTGCCGAGAATCGACGCCGTGTCTCTGTCGCTGCACCATTACGACGCGGCGGTGCTGAGCGAGATTTACGGAAGCGCCGTGCCGGAAACGCTCCTGGATTTCCCGGCGCGCATGAAGTCCAAGATCAACCTCAGCTGCAATCTGATAAAGGGATATATCGACACTCCCGCCGAGGCCGAGAAGCTGTTAGGCCACGTTGCCTCAAAAGGGTTTACGTCGGTAGGGTTCGCCGGGCTGATGAAGCTAAACAAATATGCCGCCGAGAGGTATGTAAACCCGTGGACGATGGACTTCGACAGCATCCGCACGCTCGTCAGGACGGAGGAGAAAAGCCACGAAGGCGCATGCCGCTGCCGCAACTTTATCTACACGGGGGCAGAGTGTCCGGTGGGAGTGTACATAAGGGAGACTATCGACACAGGTTACTGCGCGTCGTCGCTTCTCTTCGACGGCGAATATCTCCGGCAAGGATTCAACAGCAACAACATCGTCTACTGAGATGCCCCACCCTCTTGAAACAGAGCTAAGACGCCGAATCGGTGAGGACCGCTACTCCACGGCCTATCCGTGGAGGCCGGAGGACTGGGCGCAGTACCGCCAGCATGGACGGCTGAAATTCAGGAAGAACGGCCGGGTGTCGTTCTACATCCACATACCCTTCTGCAGGCATCTTTGCAAATTCTGCGAGTATACGCGCTGCCTTGTGCCGCACGAGGAGGCACAGCGCCGTTACCTACAGACGGTCCACAGCGACATCAGGCGCTTCATGGCGGAATACCCCGGCGTCACGCTTGAAGGCCTGGACATAGGCGGCGGAACGCCTACGGCGCTGTCGCCCGACAACTTCGCCTACCTGATGCGGATATACCGGGAGGTCGTGAACGGAGTGAAAGTCAGCGCCGACTTCGAGCCAAGCATCGAAACGTCATTCAAGACCATCACACCGGAGAAAATCGGAATGATACGCGATGCCGGCATACGGCGCATCTCGACCGGCATACAATCGCTGTACTTCAACCGACGGCAGAACGACATAGGCTGGCGGTATCCCGAGGCCGACGAAATAATCGGCCGCATCGGGGAGATACGCAAGGCAGGCGAGTTCAAGATAAATCTCGACTTCATGTACGGCTTCGGCTTCCAGAACGCCGGGGATACGGAGAGCCTTGACAGGACGGCGGTAGAACAGTTAGTGCCGGAACAGGTCACGCTCTACGAACTCCGCACCAACCAGCTGAGCAATTATAAAAGCTGCACTCCGGAAAGCCGTCAGAGCCAGTATGACCGATGGTATGACATGCTGAACGGCCTCGGATATATAGGCCGCTACGGACAGAACACCTTTTCGACCGACCCAAGGGACTTCGGCGTGTCATCCTACATCCGCCACAGGATGCTGGACGGCGGCGACTACAAAGGCTTCGGCATATCGGCTCAGAGCATGTCGGGCGGCAATGTGGAGTACAATGTCGGTAAAAACGCCGCCGACATACTTTCGCTGATTCCAACGGATAACGGCCACGGAACTTTCGATGCGGCAGAGCATTACGAGCTGCCGGTAAGGGAGAAGTTCGCCAAATTCGTCTGCATAAGCGCGTATTCCGGCGGGTTCAGCCTCCGCATAGCCCGCGAACGGTTCTATCCCGACTTTACAGAGCGCTTCGGCGACATTATAGATTATCTTTCGGGCATCGGAGCCATTGAAATCGCAGCCGACCGCATAAACCTGACAAAACGCGGCTTCGGCCACTACGGCCCTGTCCTTTCCCTGTTTTACAAATGAATACATACAGATACCCCTGCACGGGCAATATAGGAATAAAGGGTTTCGGCACCTACCTCGAAAAAGAAATCGGCGAGCCGCGCCGCAATCTCCGGCTGTTTGCGGCGGAACTCTCGGAGGCGCTTGGCGGCGGCAAGATAACGCTGACCAACAGCGGCTCCTCGGCCAACCTCACGGCGGCTCTCGCCATGGCGGAGAAGTGCCGCAAGGCAGGCAAGCCTCTGACAGCCTTCGCCTCGGCGCTCACATTTCCGACAACGATAAGTGCGCTGCTGCTCGCGGGGTTTGAAGTACATCTGATTGATACGGAAAAGGATGGCTTCAACATGGACATGGAGCTGCTTGAAAAGGAGGAGCGACGGGCATCGCTTATCGCCATCACGCACTTCCTGGGCTTCCCGTACGATATAGAGAGGCTACGCCGATATGCCGACGCGCACGGCTGCCTGATATTGCAGGACGCATGCGAGACGTTCAGTACATCCGGCAATCAGTATTACCGACGTGGCGACATCACGACCCTGTCGTTCTACCATCCGCATCACCTGTCGTCCTACGGGGGCGGTGCCGTAATCTGCCGGGACATGGAGGATTACATACTCTGCGACAGCATCGCCCACTGGGGGAGGGCCTGCAAGTGCCACATCGACGAATCGCTCTGCACCAATCCCGACGGTCCGGCGCATCAGTTCACGTACGAAAGGCCGGGCGTAAACGTGGAGATGTCGGAACTCAACGCCTGCTTCGGCCGCTGGCAGCTCCGGCAATGGGACCGCTACGAGGCGCTGCGACGCCGCAATTACCGGATATTGCAGGAACGTCTCGGCGGCAATCCCAATCTCAGGATATGGCCGGCCGATCCCGACTCGCCATCAAGATTCGTATTCCCGATACGGCTGCTGAACGGGATGGACGTACGCGCCGCCTGGGAACTGCTCTCGCTCAAAGGGGTGGAGATACGCACGCTGATGGGCGGCGCCACCTGCACGCAGCCGGCATTCAAAGACCGGCTGACGTACGGCCCGCAAACGAATGCGACAGCAATGGCCGACACGACATTCTTTGTGGGCATACATCAGACGCTACCGGAGGCCGACGTCGCCGAGGTTGCCGGGATTATTGACGAGATGTTCGGATAAGAGGTAAGCCAGCTCCGGAACCATATTCATGTATATACAACATTATCGTTGCGGCAAATGTTAATAATTCAAAGCGCAATAATATAATTATTTGAAAATTTGCGGTAGTAAATTAATTATCGTAACTTTGCACAACAATATCCTAAAAGACAAACTAATATGGAAACGACAAACACTATCCGCATCCCGAATCCTTCCAGGGAGTTGGTCGCTTTCATAAAGGAAGCACAGCAAGAAAAGAAGGAGCGCACCAGAAAAATCTGCGACAAATACCGTAAGCTCATTCACGGATAATGGAATCTGTAGATACTTTAATTCCCGATAATGAGGGCAATCATTTAGTGGTTGTCCTCACTTTTTATGATGAATACCAAAAGACCAATACGTTTCAGATTCCACCCGAATTCACCAAACTTGAAATTGCAGATATAGCAATTGAAAAACTGAATCTCGAACAGCCTTTGGGCCAGGGAGCCTTATACAGAATGTGCCGATGGTTAATCGAGCAATTTCTGCAATTTCCAACTGCTGTCTTCACGTTTATATGCTCGACAGACCCCTTAGAAACCAAACACGCCAAGACAGCTCCCGAACAATACCGCTGGAATCTCTTTGAAGCGCTTTACATGCGCAATGCCGGCAGACTAAAAGTCCTCGGGATTGAATCAAAAGACATAATTGTAGGCCCTGACGGCTATCAGACATTTGCAAAAGTATTTTATCGTACACTCCATGCGCCGGTCATCCACTTAGTGGAAGCTCATATCAGCAACAAATATCATTGAGACATTCCTCGGCTAATGCGCGGCGCCTTTGGTGTGTGCGTAATTTTTGTTAATTTTGCAGTCGGAAAAACATTGCGATATGAATGCTTTCAATCTTCTGGTAATCATTGTAGTCGGCGTGGCGGCCGTGCTGGGCTTCCGCAAGGGAATCATCGCGCAGGCCGGGCAGATAGCGGCCCTGGTGGCCGGCGTCGTGGCATGCCGCATGTTCGGCACGGAGGCGGCGCACTGGATAGGCGCCGCGGGCGACAAGGCACCGTCGACCGGCGACACCGTGCTGGGCTATGCCGCGGTATTTCTGGTGTTCTACTTCGGCGTGCTGCTGATAGCGCATCTGGTGCGCGGCGTGGTACACGGCGTGCATCTGGGCATCCTGGACCGCGGAGCCGGCGCCATGTTCAAGGTATGCCTGTGGACTCTCCTGCTCAGCGTGGCGCTGAACATATGGGCGGCGGTAGCTCCGGACAGCGACCTCACCGACACCAAGGCCCACCCGGGGCGCGCCTATGTGCTGAAGATAGCACCGGAAGTATGCGGCTACATCAGAACGCATTCGCATGAAAACCCACAAGCCGAATAATTCGTTATATCCTCATGGATAAAGACAAGGACAAAGAAAGCAACGACGAACTGCTTGAGAAAGCCACACGCGGCGAGTACAAGTACGGATTCGTCAGCGATATAGACACTCACCGGCTGGACCGCGGCCTCAACGAGGACGTGGTGCGCCGCATCAGCGAGCTGAAGGGCGAGCCCGACTGGCTGCTGGAATTCCGCCTGAAAGCCTACCGCTACTGGCTCACCCTGGAAATGCCCCGCTGGGCGCATCTCGACATCCCGCCCATCGACTATCAGGACATAAGCTACTATGCCGCGCCTAAGCAGACGAAGCGTCCGGAGAGCCTCGACGAGGTGGACCCGCAGATTCTCGACACATTCAACCGCCTGGGCATACCTCTGGAGGAGCAGAAAGCGCTCAGCGGCATGGCCGTTGACGCCGTGATGGACTCCGTGAGCGTGCGCACGACGCACCGCGAGGCCCTGGCCGAGAAAGGTATCATCTTCTGCTCGTTCAGCGAGGCCGTGAAAGATTATCCCGACCTGGTGCGCCGCTATCTGGGCAGCGTGGTGAGCTACCGCGACAACTTCTTCGCGGCGCTGAACTCGGCGGTATTCTCCGACGGTTCGTTCGTCTACATCCCCAAGGGCGTGCGCTGCCCCATGGAACTGAGCACCTACTTCCGCATCAACGCGGCAGGCACCGGTCAGTTCGAGCGCACGCTGATAGTGGCCGACGACGACAGCTATGTGAGCTACCTCGAGGGCTGCACGGCCCCGATGCGCGACGAGAACCAGCTGCACGCGGCCATCGTGGAGATAGTGGTCGAGGACCGCGCCGAGGTCAAGTACAGCACGGTGCAGAACTGGTATGCCGGCGATGCCGAGGGGCGCGGCGGCGTCTACAACTTCGTCACCAAGCGCGGCCTGTGCCGCGGCTACGCCTCCAAGCTGTCGTGGACGCAGGTGGAGACCGGCTCGGCCATCACATGGAAGTACCCCGGCTGCATCCTCCAGGGCGACAACTCCGTGGGCGAGTTCTACTCGGTGGCCGTCACCAACAACCGCCAGCAGGCCGACACCGGCACCAAGATGATACACGTGGGCCGCAACACGCGGTCGACCATCGTCAGCAAGGGCATCTCGGCCGGGCGCAGCCAGAACAGCTACCGCGGCCTCGTCAAGGTGGGGCCGAAGGCCGAGGGCGCGCGCAACTACACGCAGTGCGACTCACTGCTGCTGGGCGGCGACTGCGGCGCGCACACCTTCCCCTACGTGGACGTGCTCAATCCCACGGCCGTAGTGGAACACGAGGCCACCACCAGCAAAATCTCCGAGCAGCAGCTCTTCTACTGCAACCAGCGCGGCATCCCTACGGAGGAGGCCGTGGGACTGATTGTCAACGGCTACGCCAAGGAAGTGATGAACAAGCTGCCGATGGAATTCGCCGTCGAGGCCCAGAAACTGCTCTCCATAACGCTGGAAGGCTCCATCGGGTAAAGGGACAGAGGCAAAGCCCCCCCCTCCCCCCTCTTACCTATAAACTCTAAACTATAAACTCAAGATGAACGATATACTTCTTCAGGTCAACGACCTGCACGCCGCCATAGACGGACGCGAGATACTCAAGGGCATCAACCTCACCATCCGCCGGGGCGAGGTACACGCCATCATGGGGCCCAACGGCTCGGGCAAAAGCACCCTCAGCGGAGTGCTGGCCGGCGACCCGCGCTACACCGTGACGGGCGGCTCGGCCATCTTCCGCGGCAAGGAGCTGCTCGACCTCTCGCCGGAAGACCGGTCGCACGAGGGCCTGTTCCTCTCCTTCCAGTATCCGGTGGAGATACCCGGCGTGTCGATGGTGAACTTCATGCGCGCCGCAGTGAACGCCAAGCGCGCCTACCTGCACGAACCCGCGCTCTCGGCCAGCGAGTTCCTGAAGCTGATGCGCCAGAAACGCGCCATCGTCGAACTCGACAACAAGCTGGCGTCGCGCTCGGTCAACGAGGGCTTCAGCGGCGGCGAGAAAAAGCGCAACGAAATCTTCCAGATGGCGATGCTGGAGCCGTGCCTGAGTATCCTGGACGAGACCGATTCCGGCCTGGACATCGACGCGCTGCGCATCGTGGCCGGCGGCGTCAACAAGCTCAAGACCTCGCAGAACGCCACCATCGTCATCACCCACTACCAGCGCCTGCTCGACTACATCCGGCCCGACTTCGTGCACATCCTCTACAAGGGGCGCATCGTCTACAGCGGCGGCCCGGAGCTGGCTCTCGAGCTTGAAGAAAAAGGCTACGACTGGATAAAACAACAGGTCGACAATGAACAGCATCAGTAAGGCCCTCGGGCAATACACGGGCCTCTACGACGCCCACCGCCACGACATCGACAGCCACGCCCCGGCGCTGCTCAACGCGCTGCGCCCCGCGGCGCGCGAGGCGCTGGAGCGCGCCGGACGCCTGCCCCGCAAGGGCGACGAAGGCTATGCCCGCACCGACGTCGAGGAGCTGTTCGCCCCCGACTACGGCATAAACATCATGCGCGTGCCCGCACCCGTCGACGTGGCCGCCTCGCTGCGCTGCGGCGTACCGAACATCAGCACGCTGACGGGCGTGGTCGTGGGCGACGAGTTCCGCCCCACGGCCCCGCTGCTGCGCAATCTGCCCGCAGGAGTGACCCTCATGAGCCTGGCCGAGGCAGCCCGCAAGGTGCCCGAGCTCGTGGAAGGACACCTCGGCGCGCTCTCCCGCGAGGGCGACGCCGCCGCACAACTCAACACGCTGCTGATGCAGGACGGCGTGCTGCTGCACGTGGCCGCAGACACCGTGTGCGAGAAGCCCCTGCAGATCATCAGCATCTTCAACGCCGGAGTGCCCTCGATGGTCGCACGGCGCCTGCTCGTGGTGCTGGAAGCCGGGGCGCGGGCGTCGCTCCTCGTGTGCGACCACTCGCAGCGCGCCGATGTGGACTATCTGTCGTCGGAAGTGACGGAGATATTCCTTGCGGAAGGCGCGCAGCTGGACTACTGCCACATCGAGGCCTCCACGGCGCGTACGTCGCGCGTGGGCTCGCTGTTCGCCTCCCTCGCCTCCGGTGCGCGCCTGAACGCCAACGGCACCACGCTCTCGGGGGGCCACACGCGCAACAGCTACCGCGTGGACCTCAACGGCGCCGACGCGAGCGTCGACATGGCCGGCATGGTGATAGCCTCCGGCGCGCAGCACTGCGACAACGACACCCTGGTGCTGCACCACGCCCCGCACTGCCGCAGCACGCAACTGTTCAAATACATCCTCGACGACGACGCGTCCGGAGCCTTCCGCGGGCTGGTGCGCGTGGACCACGGCGCCGCCTTCACCGACGCCTACCAGACCAACCGCAACCTCCTGGCGAGCGACCGCGCGACCATGCACACCGAGCCGCAGCTCGAAATCTACTGCGACGAGGTGAAGTGCGGCCACGGCGCCACCACCGGCCAGCTGGACGCCAACGCCCTCTTCTATATGCGCTCGCGCGGCATCCCGGAGGACGAGGCCCGCATGATGCTCATGCAGGCATTCATGGCCGACGTCATCGACACCATCACCATACCCTCGCTGCACGACCGCCTGCGCATGCTCGTGGAGCACCGCCTCTGCGGCCACCACAGCACCTGCGCCGACTGCTCTGCGGCATGTACGCCCCCACAGCAATGAGCACACCCTACGATACCGAAGCCATACGCCGGCAGTTCCCCATCCTGCGCCGCAGCGCAGGCGAGGGCGGCGCGCCGCTGATTTACCTCGACAACACAGCCACGTCGCAGACGCCGCAGTGCGTGGTGGACGCCATAGTCGAGGGATACACCATGCGCAAGGCCAACGTTCACCGCGGCGTACACACGCTCTCGCAGGAAGCCACCGACGCGCAGGAGGCCACGCGCCGCCGCGTGCGCGACTTCATCGGCGCGGAGAGCAGCGACGAAATCATCTTCACGCGCGGCACCACCGAGGCCATAAACCTCGTGGCGGCAAGCTGGTGCAGCCTGCTGAGGCCGGGCGACGAGATAGTGATAACCGTCATGGAGCACCACTCCAACATCGTACCGTGGCAGCTCGCCGCCGAGCGCCACGGCCTGAAGCTCAAGGCTGTGCCGCTGCAAGAGGGCAGCTCTGAACTCGACCTCGACGCCTACGCCGCCCTGCTGGGCGAGCGCACGCGCGTTGTGGCCTTCACCGCCGCCAGCAATGTGCTCGGCACCGTCAACCCCGTGCGGCGCATGGTCGACATGGCCCACAGCGTCGGCGCAGTAGTCCTGGTGGACGCCGCCCAGGCTGTGGCTCACGAGCGCATCAACGTGCGCGAATGGGATGCCGACTTCGTGGCCTTCTCGGCCCACAAAATGTACGGCCCCACAGGCACGGGCGTACTCTACGGGCGCCGGGAGCTGCTCGAGAAGATGCCACCCTATCAAGGCGGCGGAGAGATGATAAGCCACGTGGACATAGACCACAGCACGTGGGCCGAGCTGCCATACAAGTTCGAGGCCGGCACTCCCGACTTCATAGGCATAGCCGCACTGCACCGCGCCATCGACTGGATGGAAGCCACCGGCATAGAGCGCATCGCCGCCCACGAGCAGGCGCTGCTGCGCCGCGCCACCGAGGGCATGGAAGCCATGCCGGGCGTGCGCATCTTCGGCAAGGCACCGGGCAAGTGCGCCATCATCAGCTTCCTGATGGGCGAGGAGGCGTCGGCCTACGACATCGGCATGCTTCTTGACCAGATGGGCATAGCCGTACGCACAGGCCACCACTGCGCCCAGCCGCTGATGCACGCCTTAGGCGTCACGGGCGTGGCGCGCGCATCGTTCGCCGCCTACAACACCGAGGCCGAGGTAGACGCGTTCCTTGACGCCCTGCGACGCATCCACCGCATTTTCAGATTATAGAAATTTGTTGCGGATTGTATAAAAATTATATACCTTTGCACATCAACCGACCGCTATCACTAACAATAACTGCAATGAAGCAACTCAAAAAAGTATTTTCGGCATTAATCGCGGTGCTGGCCTCTCTGAGCGCCTATGCCGACGTGATCGTGCTCAACGACGGCTCCTCGCTTCAGGTCCACAACGTAGAGGCCGCGACCAAATGGGTGTATTATACCGATTCGGCCGACAGCGACGACGTAAAACGAATCGCCATAGAAAAGGTATTCGCCTACAAGATAGGCGACGGACAGATGACCGTAGTCGGCTCGCAAGATAAGGCCGCCGAGACAGCCGCCGCCCCGGCTCCGCAGGAAACGGTTTCGGACGCTCCACGTCTGGTCGAGCCCAGGCCTGCCGCCGACAATGCCACGCTGATTGCAGCGTACAACAACGTTGCTCCGCTTAAATATAAGGGCAAAGAGCCTGACTATGATAAGAATTCCGATTATTTCCTGTCGTTATGGGGAATAGAGGAAAACTCGGTGCTGTCCGACGACAACGTGGAGATAGGCTTCGAGAAGGTCTATATGGATAATGACAAGAATCACAGCGTGCTCGGCACCCGTATCCGCGTCAGGAACAAGACCGCAAAGCCCATATACATAGACCTCGCGTCGTGCTACAGAATCATGAACGGAGGCTATGCTACACCATACTTCACCAACTCGGTGTATAACGAGGGACAAGGATCGTCGAAGGGAGGTTCGATGAATCTCGGCGCCGTGGCCGGAGCCTTGGGCGTCGGAGGTGTGGTCGGCACACTCGCCGGTGGTATCAACGTGGGAGGTTCCAACTCGCACAGCGCCAACATCTCTACCGCCGAGCAGCAGATTCTCAATGTTCCTCCTTTCTCCTCAGTGACCCTTCCGGGCATGAAAGTCACGGACGGAGCCAACATTCAGGAATGTCTTGAACCCATCTATTTCAGCAATAGCAATATGCTCCTGGATGCGCTGTCGTCGGTCGGCAAAAACTCACAGATCGTCCCGATGACGCTGGAGGCCGACAAAAAATTGCAACGCGTGCCGGACGACCCGGGCTTAACCGTGGACAAACTCGCCGTCTGCCGCTGGGGCGAGAAATCGTTCACTCCGCAGGACAGTCCGAAACACATAGGCCGCATAATCACGTACTCGACATCGCCCGATTTCGCCACCTATACTTCCCTGCCGGTGAACCTTTACATGCGCGGGGCCTTCGGAATAAAGCCTATCTGGAAGGACCAGCTGTTCTACAACGACAAGCATTTCGACCCTACGGCCGACTCCGAGTACCTCATCATAGGCTACGGCAACCTAAGGAAAAAGTAAGCGGCTGTTTTAAAGTATGATTAACCTCACTCCACTGCTCAGGCCGGTATTCGCGCGGCGCGTAAAGGCGGCTCAGTCGTGGCAGGGCAACATACGCCAGGTGCAGACCCGCCAGCTGATGCACCTGCTGCACACCGCACGCGCCACCGAGGCGGGCCATCGCTACGGCTTCCCCTACATACGCACCGTTGAGGGCTTCCGCCATGCGGTGCCCGTGGCCGAATATCCCGACCTGCGCGACGACATCATGCGCATGGTGCGCGGCGAGCACGACGTGCTGTGGCCCGGACGCTGCCACCGCTTCGCCCAGAGCAGCGGCACGAGCGACGGCAAGAGCAAGTTCATCCCCGTGACGGACGCGTCGCTGCGTCTCAACCACTACGCAGGCACGCGCGACGTGGTGGCCCACTATCTGCATCTCAACCCGGCCAGCCGCCTGTTCTCAGGCAAGGCGTTCATACTCGGCGGCAGCTTCGCCAACGAGCTTGAGGAACTGCCGGAGGGCGTCACCGTGGGCGACCTGTCGGCCAACCTTATCGACGCCATGAATCCCGCGGCCAACCTGCTGCGCGTGCCGTCGAAGGAAGTGGCCCTCATGGCCGACTGGAACGAGAAGTTGCCGGCGCTCATCGAGGCGGCCGTGGGGCAGGATGTAACCAACATCTCGGGCGTGCCGTCGTGGTTCCTCACGTTGCTGCGCCGCGCCATGAAGCACTGCGGCGTCAGCAGCGTACACGACATCTGGCCCAACCTGGAGGTGTTTTTCCACGGTGGCATATCTTTCGAGCCGTACCGCGAGCAGTATGCCTCGATATGCGACCCTGCGCGCATGCACTATCTCGAAACCTACAATGCCTCCGAAGGATTCTTCGCCGTGCAGGACCTGCACGAGCCAGGCTCGATGCTCCTGCTGCTCGACACGGGCGTGTTCTATGAATTCATTCCGCCGGACCAGACGGGCGAGCGCTATCCCGAGGCCGTTGCACCGTGGGATGTGGAGGAAGGACGCACCTACGCCCTCGTCATCACCGCACCGAACGGCCTGTGGCGCTACTCTATAGGCGACACCGTGACGGTGGTGAGCGCCGACCCTCTGCGCATACGCATCGCAGGACGCACACGCTCTTTCATAAACGCCTTCGGCGAGGAGCTGATGGTCTACAACGCCGACCGCGCCATCACGCGCGCCGCCTCGGCCTGCGGCGCCCAGGTGCTCAACTACACGGCGGCGCCGGTGTTCGCCACAGCCACGTCGCGCGGCCGCCATCAGTGGCTCATAGAGTGGGCCGTGCCGCCGAGCGCGGGCAACGACGCCTTCGCCGCGCGCCTCGACGAGGAACTGCGCCGCGAGAACAGCGACTACCAGGCCAAACGCTCCGGCACCATCTTCCTCGACCTGCCGCTGCTGACGACAGCCCGCCCGGGCCTCTTCGACGACTGGCTGGCCTCCACCGGCAAGCTCGGCGGCCAGCGCAAGGTGCCGCGCCTGAGCAACGACCGCACCATCATCGACAGCATGCTACGCATGAACTGACGACGACGCAACAGCACACAACAAAGCAGTGCATCCCTGCCCCACGGGCTGAACACACTGCCGATGCGTGCTATTGCGCCGACCTCAACGGCCGGACTAAGCAAAGAAAAAGCGGAGGCTTATTCCTCTACGGCGCGAAGCTGCTGCACGTAGATAGCCTTCATCATCTTCTTGCGGTTGGTGACGGAGGGCTTCTGGAATGCCTGACGTGCGCGGAGTTCCTTTACGACGCCGGTGCGCTCAAATTTACGTTTGAATTTCTTAAGGGCGCGCTCGATGTTCTCGCCTTCTTTTACTTGTACAATAATCATACTGTTATTTCGTTTTTTTTTATTTTTTGTTTTTCTTAGCTGTATGCTTTGCGTTTAGCGGGGCAAAATTACGCATAACTTTTGAATTTACAAAACTTTTATAGCGTCAATCGCAATAAATCACGATTTTTTCGGTAAAAAGCGGGCGGTTTTTTTGCCATGTCGCAAAAAGTTATTAACTTTGCCTCCCGAATCGACGAATCGCAATAGAAATAGTAAAAACACAATACAGCAATGAAACGCACCTATCAGCCCCACAACCGCAAGCGCGTGAACAAGCACGGCTTCCGCGAAAGAATGTCTACTCCCGACGGCCGCAAGGTTCTGGCCCGCCGTCGCGCCAAGGGTCGCAAGCACCTCACCGTCAGCGACACCATCGGCAGCAAGTAAGCCGCCGCGACATTCGCAAAAACCGCTACAGCTGCAAGCCCCACGCTCGCAGCTGTAGCGGTTTTATATGCTCGCGAAATGGCATTACAAGTCGAAGAACTCTCGCTCCTTGTCGGTAAGTTTCCAGTCGAATGTTCCATTCTCAGGGTTCAGAAAAAAGAAGATGCAGCAAACACCCGAGAAGCCGCTATAATCAATAACCTGTTTATTGTCTTTTGTGAATACAATACGTCCATTGATATAATGATCTTTCTCATCTACTTTTCTCAACAAATTCCCGCCAAGGTCGAATATGCACATATTGCGCCCCTCAAACTTCAAATTGACGACCTTTCCGTCATGATAGTACAGGTTACTGTCCTCAATAACCAAAGAGTCGCTCGCTATGTCAAAAAGTCCATTTGACGTCACAAATTTCTCCGCGTCTGCATATCTTATATTCCCAACATTCTTTCGTAAGGAATGAAAGATAGGATCTTTCGTTCTATAATCAAACAGGATCGGATCTCCCCCCCCATCCCGCTGCGGCAAAAACCGTCGGAGAAACAAGGCTGACCAAATGCCTCATATCTTCTTCTGAATCCAACAACTCAGCATCAAAAACATAGGTTCTCCTCGAGAAAAGTTTTTGGTAGGTATTTTCAGGGAAAATTCGGCTCCAGTCGAAATCTGTGCCTGTTTTATTGTAAAACACATTACAATATGGTTCATCGAACTGATATGATGACTTTTCTTTCAGGTTGGAAATATCGCTATAATATATTTTATCCCAGTCTACGTAGAGAATAGATGCTTCATCTATAAATATGGCTTCGTCTATATCGTGATTGGTATATATTTCTTTCAGTGTCTGTTCTTTCGTATCATAAAGGCAGACTTTACGATTTTCAGATGACACAAGTATCTGCCTGCCTGAAGGTGAGAATGAGACATGCCAATCATCTGCCCAATACGCCCGGCTCGGAATAGTATCAACAGATTGGGTTGACAATCTATAGATTATAGCCTTACTCCTACGGTCAATCGAATCTTGTCTCTCTGACGCAAAGCAATATACATCCCCGTCATCAGAAACCCCGACAAAATTCAATTCCTCGAATTTCCAGGGTATATTTCGAGTCAGCATCAGCCTGTTGATATGCTCTGCGGATATTTTTGCCACACAGGGGAGCTGTTCGTCCTCTATTTCCTTCTTGATACGGTTTATCGCTTCAGCAAAAAACGGGAACTGCCGGCTCGCATGGCGATTGAGGAGTTCATCAGCCAGAAAGTAGGCGCGGCCGTATTGCCCATCCTCGACGTATTGCTCAAGTCCCGCAATATAACGCTCTCTGTCGTGTTTCTTCGATTCATACTCCTTATTTATCCATATCGCAACGCAAATAACACAATATACTCCAAAAGTATAATAGATATATTTGAACACGAAGCCTTTCACCTTATAATATACCGGCCTTATAAGGTCGATAACATATCGGAAGCCGCGACGTTTTACATATCTGCATTGAATCACAACATGCCGTTTTGTCTTCCCATAAGCATGCCTTACAGAACCGGGCAAATTAACTATCGCGTTTTTTAAATCGGCAGTAGCGCCAAAAAATCCCCTTGTCCTTATATAAATCCAAAAACGATAGAATACATTTTTATATACGAACAACAGGCAAATCAACACGGACAATACACCCACAATAGAGGCAAGAACCTGATTGCAGGGTGATAATAAATTATAAATCAACCAATAGGGTGCCATAAATGACAAAATGGTCATTAACGACATACCAATTCCATTCAGCGCGGACAGCAACAGACTCTTTGAGGATGAATACCCTCTCTGCTTAAGACTGAAATAGGATGAAATCCAAAAGAACATCTGTACAAGACATACGCCCAATATACTCAGGATTAACCATATGGTGTTTCTTCCATCAAGGAACCATGAGAAAGTATTTGACAAATGCCACTTCCAGGTTCGGTATCTTGGCAATTCTTCAATTGAACGAAAGGGCTGAAATTCAATAAGCGAGGAAAATTCATCCTTTAGCCCATATGGCACCCGAAGAATTGTTTTCCTCTTTGTGGAATCAGGCAAACCCGTCTTCCATTTGTCGTATGTTCTGTCATTAGGTGAAATATAGGGATGCGAAAATAAGGTAAAATAATCCCCAACGTGCTCCATATAATCTTTCCTGCATTCTGCTCCAGGTACATAGCAGCTGCCAAATTCAGAAAAAGAGGCGGACTCTACCTCAGCTATTTCGGAAGGTTTTATTCGAGAATCATCGGTTCTTAAATTTGGACAATTAAAATAATATACGTATTGTGAAGAATCTGTTTCATGCAATTCTACATGCACCAGACTTGGACAGTGTGTGATATAATAAATCGAACAAGATGTATCTTGAACAATAATTTTTTTCAAATTTGGGCAGTCATTTATAAAATGTTGGTCACCGAAAGTTCCATCAATAACATATTCCTCTATAACATTGTTATTTACCGCTATTTCTCTATCCGATGAGTGTTCAATTTTCTTTAACTTAAGCGATGGCAACATGGAAAAGGAATAGAAAAACACTCCGGTCAAAATAAAAATAAGCGAGATTACGCCGATCAATTTAGTCCGGCTCCGTTTGCGACCATTCCGCAGACGGCCTATGGTAGCGGCGAGCTGATCGTGAATCAACTCCACACGCCCTTGTGATATGTTCAATATACGCTTGTCCGTAGTCCCAGCAAGTGCTTTGAGTTTAGGAGCATAAAGATCCATATCCGCCTCATAAATCGGTTTGCGACGCCCATGTTCGTCAACAAGATTATCTTCAAGATAATAGCGCTGATACGTAGGGATGCCTTTTACGGCTGCGATATAGAATGTCTCAATAATATCTTCAAGATCGGATATGTTCTTTAAAGCAATTGTACCATTCTTTTCATAATATTTATTGAACAGTTGTGTACATATCAGCGAGAGCATCAGCGTGTTTATTTTCCCGTCGGTTTCTGACGATGCAAGCGCTATTACCTTCGCTCCGACCTCGTCCTCCCGTCCTTTTTCAAAGAGTTCCCGTCCGGGCGTCATAACCACTTCCCGTGCCTCGACTATCGTAAGCGGCATAAGGCGATACCGGTTGGATTTAAGGTCAAGATAATTAAACCGGTCAATAAGGTCCTCAAAAAGAAACAAATCGTCCTCGCGAATTGAAACTACGATGCGGAAGTTTGTATCGTCATGCCATAGCGGATGCGTCAGTGACAGGTCGCAATTGTCATCTATAAGCGCATAAATCTGTCCCATAAAGGTCTCAGCCTCACCGGGACTATGATAGAGGAACTCCTCAAACTGGTCGAACACGGACACCGGAATCTTTTCAACCCCGTCAGCATCGAGAAACCTACCTGCACTGAAAAGATAGCGGAGCACCATCACATCCGAATAGTCGGGTATATAAACATCGCTCCGACTGCACGGCACGTAGCTTATGCCATGTTCTGACAGATTTCTGAGAAGTTCCTCCCAAAAAATCTGCACTGCCGGCTTACTTTTGTCGCGTTGCGCGGGCGATTCCCCTTTGTCACAATCAGCAAAGCGCACTACAACAGACGGCATACCCTCCAAGCGGAGAAGCGGGAAGACGCCAGCCTGGAGCAGCGACGTTTTGCCTATGCCACTCTTGCCGTAGAGTGTCACAAACAGATTGCGCTCAATCATCGACTTAAGGACAGCTATTGCATCCTTGCGACCATAAAAGCCATATTCCTTCAAGGACTCCTCTGTGTAAGATGCAAGTCCGAGCCATGGATTCTTCATAAATCAGATTTCAGGTCGAGTGATTTGATGATTTGATTTTTAAGGCTGTCGAACGGTTCCTTAGCCCAGTCAAAAACCGTCACCGCTGATATTCTCTCACCGGTCAGTGCATGATACGCTCCGCGGGGGTCATAACCCGGCAAGACAACCGGCATTATCTTGATGTCGGAATTTTCGCCTGCGGCCAATTCCCATTCTTTCCGATAATATCTGTTCCGTCCGTTCGTAATATCTTCGGCAACAGTACGTGACAATATAGGAATGAACACCCGGCATTGGCTGATAGCATCGGCAATGCGCCTATCATAGGCGTCACCTACAGAAAGCTTCACATTATCGAGCCATACATTCATACCGGCGTTACGGATTTTTGTAAACAGATTCCATGCAGCAGTAAAGTCCTCTGAGGCATAAGAGATAAACACTCCGCCCTTGCGTGAAGCAGTCAGCGCATCCTCAGCGCGTACTTTCTCATCAAGAGCGTCGGCAAGATTGGCGAGATACTTGCGCGAGTCGGTCTGCAAGCGTATGCCGACCGTCCGCCTCAGATAGTCGTACAGATTCTTGTCCTGTTCAGAAATCTCGGGCTTAAGCATCACGGCAATATCACCGTTTCCGAGACGATTTGAATCCTTGTGCCTCATGGCATACCAGAAAAAGCGGAAGCACCAGTCCTTCAGATTACAGCCGAGTCCAAGCAATTTCCGCTGTTCGATATATGAGAGCATATTCTGCGGTCCCATAGTATCACTCAACCAACGCGACACACAGTCTATAAGGTCATTATCGGTGAGCACGAAACGCATATCACGTTTTTGAGGATCCGCCTTGCCGAACGCATAATAGAGCGTCGGCACCATATCATAATATTCATCACCCCGCAAATCGGTCCGCCCTAAATCAAAATTAGTGGCCGACTGATTATATATATTCATAACACGGAAGTTGTCTTTACCCCAGACACTTTCCATAAGTTTCTCAACATAAGGGTCAAGAGTAGTGGTAATTACAACTCTGAAACATTTTGATTCAAGAAGCCGGCGTAAATAAGGATTTATATCCGTAAGATCAAAAGTTATATTTTTATCGATCTCAGTCAGCATCCATTCCTTCACATCTCTGGCATTCAGATTGTTGTCAAGAATAAATTCAGTCATCGACGAGGCCATAGGATAATTTCGGCCTCGGCTATTTTGGGTCTGAATTATATTTTCAAGCAGAAATCGCAACGAATCGCCATCGCACTCCTGATACTCGTCACGATTCATAATAATCTCGCTGCCAAGCAACAGCACATAACCGCCACGGCAGATACCGTCCACGACATTTGCAAAATCGGTAGGGGCTTCGCTTTCTGTATTTATCCCGGTAACTTTTCTTCCCATGGCATACTCACTGGTCTTTATGGTTCATCGACAAGATTCCGGAAGCAAAGGTAATTAAAAAAACTTAAATTCAAAAACGCACAACTACAACGAAATCATGAAAATGCGAGCAGGGAGGCCGCAATAAAACTGCGGGAACGACCGTTATTTTATAATAAACTACAAACCATGAAAAAATATCTGATAGCGATAGCATGCGCGGCGCTCGCCGCAGCAGGCGCACAGGCACAGCGAATAGCGGTGCTGAGCGATATACACGTAATACCCGGCGACGAAAACGGCCGGCAGCTGCGCCTCGCCGTGGAGGAGATAAACCGCGGGGGATTCGACTACGCGGTGGTAAACGGCGACCTTACGAACGAGGGCTCGGACGAACAGATAGCCAACGTAAAGTCGATTCTCGACGGCATCACCGTACCGCTGGCCGTGCTACCGGGCAACCATGAGAACAACTGGAGCCAAAGCGCCACAAAAACCTTCGTCGACACGTGGGGCAACGACCGCTTTCTCGCCAAGGTCGGGGCGGACTCGCTGGTGCTGGTGGGCATCAACTGCGGCCCGTACATGAAGATGGGCGACGGCCACATCAAGCAGGAAGACCTGCACTGGCTGCGCGCCACCCTGGCGCGCGAGGCCGCCAAGGGGCGCCGCATTCTGTCGTTCAACCACTATCCGCTGCGCGAAAACGACCTCGACAACTGGCGGGAGTACGTGCAGCTGCTCCAGCAGTATCCCGTGATAGGCCACATCAACGGCCACTACCACAACTGGCAGGAGTACCGCGCAGGGGGCATCCCGGCGGTGATGACGCGCGCGCTCGACATGCGCGACGGCACCTACGGCTACGCCATAGTGGAGGTGACGCCGGACTGGGTCCATGTCTACGAAAAGGTCATAGGCCGCGATGCGGTGCCGATGATGGCTTTCGCCACCACGCACCGCAACACCGACATCGGCGGCGGCACGTCGGCATGGGAGCAGCCCGAGGGCTTCGAGGTGCGCAAGCTCTGGGCCGACAGCGCGTCGGTGTTCACGCGCCTGGGCATTGACGGCAACCGGATATACTTCGGCAACTCGCTGGGCGTGGCCCGAGCCATAGACAAGCACGACGGCGCGCCCGCATGGAGCCTGCCCACAGAAGCATCGCTGTTCGGCCGTCCGGTGCCTCTGAGCAAGGGCCGCGTGGCGGTACCAACGGCCACAGGCATCATAATAGCCGACGCAGCCACAGGGCGCACCATCAAGGAGATAACGTCCAAAGAAGGGCCCTACGTGGCCGACGGCATCACCGACCCTGCATCGGGCGACCTGCTGACAGGCGCCTACAAGCGTTTTGAGCGCCGACGGGCCGACGGGCGCCTGCGCTGGAGCTACGACTCACTCTTCAACTACTGCCAGGCCGCGGCCGTGCTCGACGGCAACGACATCTTCTTCGGCGCCTGGGACACCAATCTGCGCTGCCTGGACGCCCGCACCGGACGCCTGCGCTGGGCATGGAACAACGGTAAAAAAGTCAACATGCTGGGGCCCGGCAACGTGGTGCCGGTGGTGACTCCGGAGAGGGTCTACATCGTGGCTCCCGACCGCTACATGACGGCGATAGACCGGCGCACGGGGCGCACGCTGTGGCGCGACAACAGCCACCGCTACCGCGAGAGCCTGGGACGCAGCGCCGACGGCACGCGCGTCTACGCCAAGACAATGGACGGAGAGCTTGTGGCAGTGGATGCGACCGTTCCCGACTTTCATGAACTGTGGACTCTCGACCTCGGTCTGGGTTACGACCACGCGCCCTGCATCGTGGCAGAGAGCGACGGCGTGGTCTACGCCGGCTCGCGCCGCGGACTGCTTACGGCCGTCGACCCCGCAGCACCCCGTGTGCTGTGGCAGCTGCCGCTTGGTGTCAGCGAAATCAACGGCATCGACATCGACCCTGCCACCGGCACCGTTTACGTCTCCCTCATCGAAGGCACAATCTTCTCTGTTGAAAAAAGTTTATAGTTTATAGATAGGTAAGAGGAATAAGTTACCTCGGAGGGTATTATCGATACAAAAATACACAAAACACAAAAATAACAGGTTATTAAACATTTGGCTTATAAATAATTAATAGTCTGTTATTTTTGATATTTCTGTGCTTTTTTTCTCTTGCGCCTTCCCGGCAACTCCTCCCTCTTACCTCTAAACTCCCAACTATAAACTAAACCAAGATGTTTCTTGTTAAGAAAGAAACAAGATTCATCCCGTTATGGCCCGCCGTGCAATCACATTCGACCGCGCCGCACGCATATGCTTCGGCATAGCGCTGGCCGCCGCCATCGCCGCCCTCCTCTACTACCTGCGCAACGCCCTGCTGCCCTTCGGCATAGGCTGTCTCATCGCCTACATGGCCGAACCGCTGGTACAGTGGAACATGCGCCTGACACATCTGCGCGGGCGCATGGTGCCGGTGTTTCTCACCGTTTTCGAGATAACCGTAGTGGTGGGCGGCGTGGTGGCCATCTTCCTTCCGGAATTCATCGACGACTGCCACAAGGCCGGCGAGCTCTTTCACCGCTATGCCGACACAGGTCTGGATGCCACATTTCTGCCCGCGTGGCTCCACCGGCTGGTGCACAGCAACCTGGACCTGCACGATATCGGCCGCCTTCTCCACGACAGCGACATGCAGCAGGCCTTAGGGCAGGTGGGCCACTTCCTTTCGGGAGGCCTCGACGCGGCAGGCACCATGCTTTCCGGCATAATGGTGATACTCTACGTGGTGTTCATTCTCGTCAGCTATCCCAGCATCATGCAGGGGCTGCGCAATATAGTGCCACCCCGCTGGCGCCACATTTCCAACCCACTGATTACGGACATCTCCACCACCATGAAGCGTTACTTCCGCACACAGGCCATGATAGCCGCGGCAGTGGGTGTGGGCTACGGCGTAGGCTTCTCCATAGTAGGGCTGCCGATGGCGGCGGCCTGGGGTGTCTTCAACGGGGTGCTGTACATGGTGCCGTATGTGGTGTATCTCACCATAGTGCCGGTGACGCTGCTGTGCATCGTGGTGTCGCTGGACGGGGGCGCCACGGCGTTCTGGACGCTATGGGGCGAGTGCATGGCCGTATACGCGGTGGTGCAGCTGACGGCCGACAACTATATCACGCCGCGCGTCATGAGCAAGTCGATGAATCTGGACCCGGCGGTGATACTGCTGTCGCTCTCGGTATGGGGGACTCTTCTCGGGCTTCTCGGCGTGATTCTGGCGCTGCCCCTTACCACTGTCGCCTCGGTGTATTACCGGCGCCACATCCTCGGCGAGAGCGATGCCAAATAGGTATTAGCGGCCTCGGGAACGTATTATAACGTATAAATTTATTAACTTTGCGGTACGTTTCCGCTATAATACGTTCTTACAATGGTAAACTTCTCGCTTGAGGGTAAAGTAGCCCTGGTGACCGGTGGCGTCTACGGCATCGGCTTCGCAATCGCAAAAGCGCTGCACGAGGCAGGCGCCAAAATCGTTTACAACTGCAACACGCAGGCATCGATGGACCTCGGCATCGCCAACTACAAGGAGGCCGGCATCGACGCCAAGGGCTATATGTGCGACGTAACTGACGAGGAAGGCGTAAAAGCCATGGTGGCAGACATCGAGAAAACGGTCGGCACAATCGACATCCTCGTCAACAACGCCGGCATCATCAAACGTATTCCCATGGAGGAAATGGCCGTAGAGGACTTCCGCAAGGTGGTGGACATCGACCTGGTGGCTCCGTTCATCTGTGCCAAGGCCGTCATCCCCGGCATGATACGCAAGGGCCACGGCAAAATCATCAACATATGCTCCATGATGAGCGAGCTCGGCCGCGAGACCGTCAGCGCCTACGCCGCAGCCAAGGGCGGACTGAAGATGCTCACACGCAACATCTGCTCGGAGTACGGCGAGGCCAACATCCAGTGCAACGGCATAGGGCCGGGCTACATAGCCACCCCGCAGACGGCGCCGCTGCGCGAAATCCAGCCCGACGGCAGCCGCCATCCCTTCGACCAGTTCATCATCGCCAAGACGCCCGCCGGCCGCTGGGGCACACCGGAAGACCTTATGGGTCCCGCCGTCTTCCTGGCATCGGACGCATCCAACTTCGTGAACGGCCACATCCTGTACGTTGACGGCGGTATCCTCGCCTATATCGGAAAGCAGCCGAAATAGAGTCAAGGGAGTTTTTAACGTTGAAAAGTTTAAAAAGTTTAAAAAGTTAAGATAATAGCTGATCTGATTGCTGTTCGAGATATTTGTGGTATCCCCTTATAAGACGCTCCAGTTCTTCTATTATATCACGGATTTCCCGATTTTGCGATGTCGAGATAAAGCCTAAATCTTCCGCGAGAAGCAACTGGCATGTCACTTCCATCAGAGACCCATAGGCAATCTGACAAAAATGACGCTTTTCTTTCAAGGCAATCCTGCCCCCTCCTTCAGCAAGATTTGACGCAACAGAGATGACTGCTCTTCTGATTTGATCGGACAAACCATATTTTTCTTCTTGAGGAAAATCCTTAACAAGTGTATACACTGATCTCACAAGCTCCCTTGACTTTTTCCAAGCCATCAACTTTTCAAATCCGAATTCCATGACGCTACAGTTTTATCTGGCAAAGATAGGATTTTAAGCAAGACAAACAAAGCTATTCTCTTAACTTTTCCAACTCATTACTTTTTAAACTTATAAAAAAATTGGAACAATTTTTTTCCTACATAATCAGTCTGGGGGCAGCCGTGATGATGCCCGTCATCTTCACCGTGCTCGGCCTCTGCATAGGGCTGAAGTTCGGGAAGGCTCTGATGAGCGGCCTTAAGGTGGGCGTGGGCTTCATAGGCCTGTCGATAGTGACAGCTCTGCTCACATCGGCTCTGGGTCCCGCGCTGAACACGGTCGTGGACATCTATGACCTGCAGCTGCGCGTCTTCGACATGGGCTGGCCCGCGGCGGCCGCCGTGGCCTACAACACGGCCGTAGGCGCCTTCATCATCCCCGTGTGTCTCGGCGTCAACCTGCTCATGCTCGTCACCAAGACCACGCGCACCGTCAACATCGACCTCTGGAACTACTGGCACTTCGCCTTCATCGGCGCCGTCATCTACTTCGCCTGCGACTCGCTGGCATGGGGATTCTTCGGCGCAATCATCTGCTACATCATCACCCTGATACTGGCCGACATCACCGCCAAGCGCTTCCAGGGCTTCTACGAGGGCATGGACGGCATCAGCATCCCACAGCCTTTCTGCGCCGGCTTCATGCCCTTCGCATGGGCCATCAACAAGGGGCTTGACGCCATCCCCGGCATGTCGCGTCTGGAGATCGACGCCGAGGGCCTGAAGCGCAAGTTCGGCATCCTGGGCGAGCCGCTGTTTCTCGGCGTAATCGTGGGTGTGGGCATCGGCTGCCTCACGTGCACCTCGTGGGCGGGAATCGTGGACAACATCCCCTACATCCTCGGCCTCGGCATCAAGATGGGCGCCGTCATGGAGCTGATACCACGTGTCACCGTCCTTTTCATCGAGGGACTGCGTCCCATCTCCGACGCCACGCGCAGCCTCATAGCCCGCAAGTTCAAGGGCGCCGACGGCCTCAACATAGGCATGAGCCCCGCGCTCGTCATCGGCCATCCCACCACCCTGGTCGTCTCGCTGCTGCTCATTCCCGCCACGCTGCTGCTGGCCGTAGTGCTGCCCGGCAACCAGTTCCTGCCGCTGGCTTCGCTCGCCGGCATGTTCTACGTCTTCCCTCTGGTGCTTCCCTATACCCGCGGCAACGTTGTCAAGACTTTCATCACCGGCCTCGTCATCATCGTGCTCGGCCTCTACATGGTCACAAACATAGCACCCTGGTTCACCAAAGCCGCGCAGGACGTGTTCGCAGCCACCGGCGACTCCACCGTAGCCATCCCCGACGGCTTCGAAGGAGGCAGCCTCGACTTCGCATCCAGCCCCCTGGCATGGATAATCTTCCAGTGCACGCACGGGCTGAAGTACATCGGCGCCGCCCTGCTCGTAATCTCCACAATGGCCATGATGTGGTGGAACCGCGTACACATCCTCCGCAACCAGCGCGCCATGATTGCCGCCAATTCCGACGAAATTCAAGAAACAGAATAATGAAAAAGACACTTCTCACCATCATCTCCTGTGCCGTGGCACTCTGCGCCGCCGCACAGACCGACTACTCCATACTGCGCGCATGCCATCCCGATGACGTCAAGCACTACGACACGAATCAGTTGCGCTCGCACTTCATGATGCCAAAGGTCATGGAGCAGAACCGCATCAACCTCACCTACTCCATGTACGACCGCATCATCTACGGCGGTGTCATCCCCGTGGGACGCGCCGTGGTCCTCGAAACCATCGACCCGCTGAAGGCCGAGTACTTCCTGGAGCGCCGCGAGCTCGGCGTCATCAACATCGGCGGCGACGGCATCGTCAGCGTCGACGGCAAGGACTACGAGCTACACTTCAAGGACGCCCTCTACGTGGGCCGCGGATGCAAGGACGTCACCTTCCGCAGCAAGGACGACGCCAACCCCGCCAAGTTCTACCTCAACTCCACCCCGGCACACAAGGCCTACAAGACCCAGCTCGTCACCATCGACGGCCGCAAGGGTTCCATCAAGGCCAACAGCTTCCATGCCGGCAAGCCAGAGGAGAGCAACGACCGCGTCATCAACCAGCTCATCGTCAGCAACGTGCTTGAGGAAGGCCCCTGCCAACTCCAGATGGGACTCACCGAGCTGATGCCCGGAAGCGTATGGAACACCATGCCAGCCCACACCCACGACCGCCGCGTGGAGTGCTACTTCTACTTCAACGTGCCCGAGGGCAACGCCGTGTGCCACTTCATGGGCGAGCCTCAGCAGGAGCGCATCATCTGGCTCCACAACGAGCAGGCCGTCATGAGCCCCGAATGGAGCATACACGCCGCAGCCGGCACCAGCAACTACATGTTCATCTGGGGCATGGGTGGCGAAAACCTCGACTACGGCGACATGAACAAGGTGGGCTACCTCGACATGAAATAAACTACATTCGGCTGGCGCAACAGATACAAAAGCACAAAGATAACAGAAATAATAAATTGGAAAACCTATATTATATTGTATAAGCCGCGTCGATTTTATACGATATGAGATTTGTTATTTCTGTCATTTTTGTATTTTTGTATTTATAACGCCCGCAAAACCATTTAACGAAATGGCCGATTTCAAAGAAGTATCCGAAAGCTACACGCTGCCCGAGGCGATACGCGAGGCGCAGCGATGCCTGCACTGCAAGGTGCCGGGCTGCAAGAAGGGATGCCCCGTGAGCAACGACATCCCCGACTGGATTGCCGAACTTGCCAAGGGCAACTTCGGCAATGCCATGTCTATAATCCACAAGCGCAGCAACCTCCCCGCCGTATGCGGACGCGTATGCGGCCACGAGCGCCAGTGCGAGGGCAACTGCGCCCTCGCCAAGAAAGGCGAGGCCGTGCACATAGGCAAACTCGAGCGCTTCGTGGCCGACTTCGACTCCGAGGCCGGACTCACCCACGAAGCCATCCCGCAGAAGACACGCGGCAAGGTGGCCGTCATAGGCAGCGGACCTGCCGGACTCACCATCGCCGGCGACCTCGCCCGCGACGGCTTCGCCGTGGAGATTTTCGAGATGGAGCCGGAGCCGGGAGGCGTGCTGATGTTCGGCATCCCGGAGTACCGCCTGCCCAAGGAGGTGGTGCGCCGCGAGATAAAGAAGATAGAGCATCTCGGCGTGGTCTTCCACCTCAACACCACCATCGGCAAGGACTACACCGTGGACGACCTGTTCGCCCAGGGCTTCGACGCCATATTCATCGGCACCGGTACCGCCAAGCCCAAACTGCTCGACATCCCCGGCGCAACCCATCCCGGCGTACGCCAGGCGGTGTGGTTCCTGCGCCGCGTCAGCCTCTACCAGAGCCGCAGCATCGACCGCGAGGAGGTAGTAGTGGGCCAGGGCGACAAGGTCGCCGTGATAGGCTGCGGCAACACGGCCATCGACGCCGCACGCACGGCCCTGCGCATGGGCGCAAGCGAGGTAACCGTGATCTACCACCGCACCATCGACCGCATGAGTGCCCTGCGCGCCGAGTACGATGACGCCGTCAACGAGGGCGTGCGATTCATGTGGCAGACCTCCGTCACCAACATCGAGGGCGCACAGGGCAACCGCCTGCGCACCATCACCATACAGACCGAGGGCCAGGAACCCGTCGAGATGCCTCTCGACCGCCTCATCATGGCCGTCGGCAGCGCTCCCGCCGCGCGCATCGTAAGCACAACGACGGGAATAGACGTGGACGAGAAAGGCTACGTGCTCACCCGCGACAACCCCTATGGCATGACTACCCGCCGGGGTGTCTTTGCCGGCGGCGACGTCACCAACCGCCCCGCTACCGTCGTCCACGCCATGCGTGACGCCAAACTCGTGGCCGAAAGCATCGCCCGCTACGTCGATGCCGTCAAGCTCATGGAAAGCTTATGATTAGTTTATAGTTGATAGTTTATAGGTAAGAGGGCGGCGGCATAGCCGCCGGGTTCCTCCCTTCCACCTACTCCCCCTTCCCCCCCCTCTTACCTATAAACTATCAACTATAAACTAACCTTCTTGCCTCTAAACTATAAACTCTAAACTTTAAAAAGAAAAATGAGCGAATTCAACTTCCGCAAACTCAAAGTCTGGAATAGCAGCAGGAGCTTAGTCAAGGGCATTTATTCCCTGACTGCGTCTTTTCCCAAAGAAGAGACATTCGGGCTTACGAGCCAGCTCCGTCGGGCTGCCATCTCCGTTTCAAGCAACATTGCGGAAGGTGCCGGCAGGACATCCCCCAAAGACAAGATGCGCTTTTACGAGATGGCATACGGCTCACTCACCGAAGTTGTAAACCAACTCATTCTCGCTTGCGATATTGGCTTTCTGACAGAAAACGACATAACCGCGATTCAAACTAATGCTGAAGAAATCGGGCGCATGCTCAGCGGAATACGTCGTAGCGTTCAAAAAATGATCGAGAACCCGACAACAATCCATGACCCGGAATTTGAATACATCTGATGATTAGTTTATAGTTTATAGGTAAGAGGGCGGCATAGCCGCCGGGTTCCCTACAGGCCCCCATCCTCCCTCTTACCTATACACTATAAACTATCAGCTACCCCTCTTACCTCTAAACTATAAACTCTAAACTCTAAACTTTAAAAAATGAAAATAGTAACTTTAGGAGAAATCATGCTGCGCCTCTCCCCCGCAGGCTGCAAGCGCTTCGTGCAAGTCGACAACTTCGACATCATCTGGGGCGGCGGCGAGGCCAACGTCGCTGTAAGCTGCGCCAACTACGGACACGACGCTTACTTCGTCACCAAGCTCCCCGAACACGAGATAGGACAGGCCGCCGTAAACGCCCTCCGACGCTACGGCGTACACACCGACCACATAGCCCGCGGAGGCAAGCGCGTGGGCATCTACTACTGCGAGACCGGAGCATCCATGCGTCCCAGCAAGGTCATCTACGACCGCGCAGGCAGCGCCATCGCCGAGGCATCGCCTGCCGACTTTGACTTCGACGCCATCATGGAGGGTGCCGACTGGTTCCACTGGAGTGGCATCACGCCCGCCATCAGCGACGAGGCAGCCGAGCTGACACGCCTCGCATGCGAGGCCGCCAAGCGCCACGGCGTCACCGTCAGCGTAGACCTCAACTTCCGCAAGAAACTATGGACCAAAGAGAAGGCGCAGAGCATCATGCGGCCTCTCATGAAGTATGTCGACGTGTGCATCGGCAACGAGGAAGACGCCGAGCTCTGCCTCGGATTCAAGCCCGACGCCGACGTCGAGGCCGGCAACACTGACGCCGAGGGTTACAAGGGCATCTTCCGCGCCATGATGAAGGAATTCGGCTTCAAATACGTCGTCAGCACCCTGCGCGAGAGCTTCTCCGCCACACACAACGGCTGGAAGGCCATGATCTACAACGGCGAGGAGTTCTACCAGAGCAAGCGCTACGACATAGACCCCATCATCGACCGTGTGGGCGGCGGCGACTCTTTCTCTGGAGGCCTCATCCACGGTCTGCTCACCAAGCCCACGCAAGGCGAGGCTCTGGAGTTCGCCGTGGCAGCATCGGCCCTGAAGCACACCGTCAACGGCGACTTCAACCTCGTCTCCGCAGCCGAAGTGGAGGCTCTGGCCGGCGGCAACGCCAACGGCCGCGTACAGCGTTGAATTGTGGCCCGTTGGGCCACAATTCCGGTCTCGAAGTCTAAGGTCTAAGGCTTAGAGGATACCGCCTCGTCATGCCGGCTCTTCCGACTGCTTGATAAGGTATCTCCGATAAGACTGTAGCTGGCGGCTTAACGACTCGATATGTTCCCTGACAATCTCGATTTCACCAGACGATATATACAATAGATCTACAGCGACAGTCAGCTGGCAACACACTTCCATAAGCGATCCATATGCTATCTCCACAAAGTGCGCCTGGTCCTTAAATGACTTACGCCCAGACCCCTCTGCAATATTCGAGGGAATCGATACGGCGGCACGTCGGAGCTGATCAATGAGGCCAAACCGTTCATCGTTTGGAAATACCTTTGTCAGTGTATATACCTCCCGGACTATCTCACGAGAGAGTTCCCATACTTTCAGCCTCTCGAAACTAAATTCCATAGTTAATAATATTATACCCACAAATATACGCAAAACAGACAATATAAATTAGAACAAAAGCAATAAAATAATTTCCAAAAGACTATTCTCTAAGCCTTAGACCTTAGACTAAAAGACCCAATTATGGCAAGATTCGACAAACAGGCCGTCATGGCCAAGATAGCGCAGGCGCCCATGGTGCCCGTATTCTACCACAAAGACCTCGACACGGCCAAGGCCGTAGTCAAGGCATGCTACGCCGGCGGCGTACGCGCATTCGAGTTCACCAACCGCGGCGACTTCGCCCACGAGGTGTTCGGTCCCCTCGTAAAATGGGCCGCCACGGAGTGCCCCGACCTGGCCCTCGGCGTCGGCAGCATAGTCGACCCGGCCACAGCTGCGCTCTACATGCAGCTGGGTGCATGCTTCGTGGTGGGCCCGCTGTTCAACCCCGAAGTCGCACGCGTGTGCAACCGCCGCCAGGTGCCCTACACCCCCGGATGCGGAAGCATCTCGGAGGTAGGCTTCGCCCAGGAGGCCGGATGCGAACTCTGCAAGGTGTTCCCCGGCGACGTTCTCGGGCCTAAATTTGTAAAAGGACTGCTCGCACCCATGCCCTGGAGCAAGCTGATGGTAACCGGAGGCGTAGAGCCCACTGCCGACAATCTCAACGCATGGTTCGCCGCAGGCGCCTTCTGCGTAGGCATGGGTTCCAAGCTCTTCCCCAAGGACCGCATCGCTGCCTCCGACTGGACATACATCTCCGACAAATGCCGCGAGGCGCTGGCCCTCTGCCATCGCTGACGCTCCACTAAAGCCACTATTTCTGTACTGCCACCGATGTCCCAAAATGATTTTGGGTATCGGTGGCTTGCTTTTACTTGAATCTAATGCGCATATAACGCGCTGATTTGCAACATCGTAAACAAATCGTACACTTTTTGATAACATTTTAAAACTGTTAACAACCGTTAAATATTTGGGGGGGGGTAAAAGTGGAGGTACATTTGCGGCGGACAAAACGTCCGACCGACAATTTACCAAAACTAATACCTTCATCGTACATGAAAAAACTTTTACTCGGTCTCGCAGCCCTTTTCGGCGCGATGACAGCCTCGGCCACCGAGACAGTTCTTTGGGAAGGAAGCCAGCGCCTGGGATGGAGCTGTGCACCGACCATCACAGCAACACAATGCCAGAATTTTGAAGAAGGAGCCGACATCATTGTCTCCATAACCTGCGACGCATCAGGTTCCTACACCTCAATGAAACTCATGATGCCCGACTGGGGTAACTTCAGCTGGGGCGACGCCAAAGGCTATCCGCGCACACAGACGTCCGTAACCTACGGTCCCATGACAGCGGATGACGTAGCCAACATGAAATCAAAAGGATTCGGCTTCGCAGGCAACGAAATCACAGTGACAAAAGTTGTCTACCGGACGCCATCAGGCCCCGTCGACCCGACCGTCATGCTCCGCGACCCCGTCACCATAGACACAGAGTCAGGCTCCGTTGAATTCTCCTACGACGCCATAGTGGCTGCCGGCGGCGAAGTTGGCGGCGGCATACGCGTGGACTACACCGGCATGGCCAACAAGCAGTACTACATCGACTTCCTCCACCAGGGCGATGCAGCCAACCAGTACACCTGGTGCCAGTTCACAGAAAAGCTCGTAACCGAGAAAGACGGCTACAGCATCCTGCATCTCACCGAGTCGACCATGAACGAAATCAACTCGTTCAGCAAGAATCTCGTAGTACAGGGCGGCTTCGTCAACATCAGCAGCGTCAAGGTAGTGCTTCCCGCCGACATGCCCGAAGCGCCGCAGCCCGAGGCAAGTGTCACCCTCGACAAAACCGAGCTCAGCCTTGAGGTAGGTCAGGACGCCACCCTTGCAGCCACAGTCGTACCGGCAGGCGCCGAACTCACCTGGACCAGCTCCGACCCCGCTGTAGCCACCGTCGACGCCAACGGTAAGGTAACGGCCGTAGCCGCCGGCACCGCCACCATCAAGGCAGCCACAGCCGATGCCTTCGCCGAGTGCGCAGTCACAGTCAAGGAGAAGACCAACGCCTCCATCACGGCCGTCTTCGAGAAAGGCGGCAATAAGGCCGAAAGCATCGAGATGTTCCTCGGCGACAGCGCTCCCCGCCTCATCTTCCACACCGTGCCCGAGGACGCAGTCGTGAGCATAGTGGCCGAAAACGAGGACCCCGCCGGCACCGTCAAACTCTATACCTACAAGCCCTCCACCCGCATTCCGTTCTACAACACAGAAGTATCCCCCCAAAAGGAAGGCACAGCCACTGTCGTGGCTTACCTCACGGCCAATCCCGAGGTAAGGGTTGAAATCCCCGTCACCGTCAAGGACTACGCCGAGCCCACCCTGAAATTCGGTCCCTGGTCCGAGCCCATAGACCCCGAAGCCGTTGCCCCCGGCCAAGCACCCTATGAGATGTGCGCCGAGATAAAGCTCCCCGGCGGTGAATCCGACTGGGACGTACTCTTCGACAACAGCTACACCTACTCTTTCTCAACCAGCGACCCCGAAATCGCCACCATCGAACCCAGCGATGAATACAACGCCGTAGTTACCGTCACCTTCACCGGCAATCCCGGCAAAGTCACCATCAATGGCTCCATGACTCCTCCCGCAGGCAGCCCCTATCCCGCAATGCAGTGCTCGCAGGAATTCACCGTGCTCAACTACGGACAGGTCAAATACACCTTCGACTACTATTACGGCGAATGGAAGGCCAACTACGGCTTCCCCGAAGGCGACACCGCCACCGACTTCACAGCCAAGGGCAAGAAAGTGGATATGTTCATGAGCAACGCCGAAATCAAGAATGCTCCAATGCCTCTGGAGGGCAGTACCTTCTCTTTCAAGGTCACCGACCCGAACGTACGCATCCTCAGTGTCAGCGGCTCGCCCTCTCCCAGCACACCCGCACTTGTCACTTTTGCCGATAAAGTGACCGTCGATACCGGCGCAGTGGACGGTTCCTCCTGGCAGCCCGACGAGGCCGACAAGGAAACCGGCGTAGAAAGCGTCACCTTCACCTGCACCGCCGACGTCACCAGCATCTGCTTCTGGTATGTCAACCTGATGTATTACGCTCCCGCCGAAGTCGCTCTCGACAAGACCGAAGGCAGCCTCAAGGAAGAGGAGACCCTGCAGCTCACCGCCACCGTCACCGGCGAACATATCCTGCCCAACGGCAACGTAGTATGGACCAGCAGCGATGAGACTGTCGCCACCGTCGACGCCGAAGGCCTCGTGACAGCCGTTGCGGAAGGCGAAGCCGTCATCACAGCCGACTACTGCGGCAGCAAGGCCACCTGCACCGTCACCGTCGAGAAGCAGAACAGCATCCTCGACATCAACGCCGACGCCAACGAACCTGTAGAGTACTTCAACCTCCAGGGCGTACGCGTCATCAATCCCGCTGCCGGCGGCATCTACATCCGCCGTCAGGGCAACAACGTCACAAAAGTACTTGTGAAATAAGGTTTAAATCATAGGTTCAGCGAGGGGATGCGTTTCGGCGCATCCCCTTTTTTGATTGTACAAAATTTGCATATACCGCGACAAATCACTACCTTTGCAACCGCAAACGCTCTCAGGAAAGATGGCAGAGTGGTCGATTGCGGCGGTCTTGAAAACCGTTGAGGGTCACACCTCCGGGGGTTCGAATCCCTCTCTTTCCGCAACAAACGCTGAAAATCAGCAGATTGCAAAACAAACACCCAGTTTTACACCCAAGAATGTAAAGTCGGATGTTTTTGTTTTATTTAAGATAATACAACCACTACATAATAAAAGAGTAGCGATATTAAAAGAATCCGATGAGAAAAGACTAATATTTATCTATCCATTCAGTTTGATTTTTCAGGACTTTACATCGTCCTGAAAGTATTTGTTATTGTATTCCAACGTCAGGAGTGGATTATAATACAAGTTTTTTGTGTGGATAGAATTTCGTTTTGCTTAATGTACGAAAGTACTTATCTATAAACGTATGAAATATTAGCACAATGAATCATTGGAAATCAACTTTGGCCGTGATAGGAATAGGCCAACTCATATCTATTTTAACAAGTACGATTGTTGGCTTCTCCATTATTTTTTGGATTAGCAACGAATTTAAATCCCCGACAGCTTTATCTCTGGCTATTTTAGCTGGATTTTTACCACAATTTGTATTAGGCTTGTTTGCCGGGGTCTATGTTGACAGATGGAATCGAAAGAAAACGATGTTTTATTCGGACTTGTTCATCGCGTTCTGTACCCTATGTCTTTTTATTGTGATAACCAAGGGTTATAAAGACCTTTCTTTTTTTTATCTATTGACTGCTTGTCGTTCAATAGGCAGTACGTTTCATGCACCTGCTTTACAGGCAAGCATCCCTCTACTGGTTCCCAAGCACCATCTTGTCAGGGTATCAGGTTTGTACCATTCCATTCAATCCTTCAGTGAGGTGATAGCTCCCGTTGTAGGGGCAAGCCTCGTTGTTTGGCTTCCCATACAGTATATTCTGCTCATAGATGTGATCGGAGCTGTTGCTGCTTGTCTGACCTTACTTTGTGTCCAGATTCCTTCTCTTCAAAAAACGAAAGTTCTTCCAGATTTCAAAAAAGAACTGACGGAATGTTGGCATACCTTGCGGCGTACAATGGGCATTTTGCCTTTATTCGTATGCTTTACGCTGGTGACTTTTGTCCTTATGCCTGTTTTTACGTTATTTCCTTTTATGACGCTTCTGCATTTCAACGGAAACATTTTGCAAATGGGAGTTGTGGAAATGGGTTGGGGCTCAGGGGCATTGTTGGGCGGTTTAGTACTTGCCTGTAAGGCTTTGAAAAGCAAGCAAACATTAGTGATGCATACGGCTTATGTGATATTGGGATTGTATCTGATTAGCGCCAGTTATTTACCATCAAGCGCATTTATAGGTTTTGTTTGCCTAACATTTACAGGAGGCATAGCCTATTCCATTTACCATGCGCTTTTCATCGCTATTATTCAGCAGAACTTGGCTTCGGACATGCTTGGACGGACTTTTTCTCTCATCTTTAGTTTGAGTACCTTTCCATCAATGCTGGGTATCGTAGCTTCAGGATATTGGGTGGAAGCATGGGGTATCACATCCGTCTTTATGATCAGCGGATGGGTTATCTTTCTGATTGGAGTGGGTGCAAATTTTATTTCTTCAATCAAGCAGTTGGATAATTACGCATAGTATTATTTATTAAAGAATTATTATATGACAAAGAAAGAACACACTACGATTACAGAGTTATTTCAAGTTTTGGACTTGTTGGAAAGCCTGGACATGCAGTTTTGGTTGGATGGAGGCTGGGGAGTGGATGTCTTGTACGGACAGCAAACCCGCTTGCATAGAGATATTGACATTGATTTTGATGCCAATTATACAGACCAACTCCTTGATCTTTTGCAGGAGAGAGGATATCAAATTGAAACAAATTGGTTGCCCACCCGTGTGGAACTGTATAGCAAAGAATTAGGCTATATTGATATCCATCCTTTTGTCTTGAATGCGGACGGCACTTCCAAACAAGCCGACTTGGATGGAGGCTGGTATGAATTTCAACCGGACTATTTTGGAACAGCAGTCTTTGAAGGCAGAAGCATCCCTTGCATTTCTGCAAAAGGGCAACAAGTATTCCATTCGGGCTACGATTTAAGAGAGAAGGATATTCACGATTTATCTATAATTAAACAATGTATAACAACAATGAGCCTAACAATTAGATAAGAACAAGAAAATGACAGAAAAACAAATTGTCTGGTATATCTTACTTACAGAAGTAAAGATAGACAGTGACACCCAGTCTGTCACATCCCTGAGTGTAGCTCCATTGGCAGTCTTGCCGGAATTCCAGCGTAAGGGAATTGGGGGGGGATGTTGATTCAGTAAGCCCATCAGAGGGCAGCACTTTTGGGTTACGGCACAGCAGTCGTATTGGGGCATAAAGAGTATTATCCTCGATTTGGCTATCGCAAGGCTATCGATTTAGGAATTGAATTTCCTTTCGAAGTCTCTCATGAATATTGCATGGTGGCTGAATTAATACTTGGAGCTACTGAGAATGTGAAAGGTATGGTTTGTTATCCAACTGACTTTAAATAGTTTAACAAGTAAAATTCATTATATAACTCGGACTGGGTATTTCAATTTCCCAGTCCGTATTCTGATAGTACTTATTCAATTGGAAGATTGTGTTGCTTCAAGAATGAAAGTTTATTCCAATACCCTCTTTGAAAGACGATTTTGTTATCTTTTCAATGAAAAAATCCGCATCCACGAAGTCCAAGAGAGTCTTTCCATTCCATGATAGCCCATTCGCCATCTTCAAAAATATTTTCCACCATACAAACCATTTTAGCAGTGGCAAATTCATTCACAAACATTTTGTAGATTGATTCTTTACCTATTATTGGTTCGTTTGCGACTTGATGATTTACTGCATTAGTAGCATACAGCTCTGCTATATGATAAGCATCTGCTTTGTTAAAGCAATCTATCCATTTTTCCAAAACTTCTTTAGGCTTCATTTTTTATAAATTCTTAGGATTTTGATTCTGTAATAAAAACAATCTGTTTGGATGCATAGATACTTGATTTTATTAATAATAGGCTATTCTATATTCTAAATCCTCTGGATTTTTGCTCTCTCTGCACCGAGTTACGTAGATTCTGCTGTAACTTTTCCCATTGTTCCTTAAACCATTGTACTATGGGTTGTCGGTTTATGGTCAGCATAAGCTTACCACTATCCATCGGATGTTTCTCAACCCTAAAAATATCATTCTTGATGTCAAATTTCCACCTGTGTTCTTCGGAATAAATTTTGCCACTACATTGTATGGATTCTTTCTTTGTCAAGAGGTTTTCTATCATGTCTTTGGTAAACCCGATAACAGCGCATAATTTTTCCATTCTCAACATCTCTTTGAACATGGGAAACCATTTGTGGGCTTTTTCAAGCAAGGTGCTCAATCGTGATATTTCCTTGTCTTTGGCTTCAAGTTCTTGATTATGTATTCTTTGAAGATTACGAATTTGTCTGCTATGCTGTTCCTGTATTTGTTGTATCTGAATTTTTAATTCATCAGTAGCTTTGTCCCGTTTGGTAATTTCCTGATGTAGCTGCTCGATGTGATGTTCCAGTTCTTTCAGCTTACCGCTTCCGAAAAGAGAACCTACACCGCTTGCTATGGCGGTAGCAGCATTGGTGGCTGTTTTCTTTAGTTTGTCCGTGCGTATCTCTGCTTTTACCTGTTTGAGTTCCTGTTCGGCAAGGCTTACTTGTTGTTCCTTGTGTCGCTTGGTTTCCTCTATACGTTGCAGTTCGGCTTTCTGCTTCTCAATGATGAAATCATTTCGTTCCAGATGCTCTTTACCTGTGACAGCTTTTGCCTGTCCACGTTCCATCAGGAGAATATCGGAAGCAAGGGTCTGCATGGTTGCCATATCCTCGTCATTGAGCTTTCGGCTCTTTCCAGTTTCATGGTTCATCCAGTCGAATACGACATGAGCATGATAATTTGGTTTGAACCATCTGTTACCGACTTGGAAGCTCTCCTTGTCTTCTGCTTCCGGCTGACCGTTCAGCCAATGCCCTTCGTCTTTATGCAGGAAAATCTGTAGCGGAGTGATGCCCCAGCGTCTTTGGCACTCTTCACCGAATTTGCGTACATCAGCCAGTGTGGTGTCCGGTCTGATAAGCAATACTCCTTCACGGATGGGTGAGCATCCCGCCACCTTGATAATCTTTCCATTCTTTCCCTTGCGTTCCCTTTCCTTTTCCTGCATGGCACGTCCGGTCTTTTCCTTGACCATTTGCTTGATATTGTCATAATGAGTTCGCAGTTCGGGAGTGCCGAAGTCGGGATTTATCCACTGTTCGTTATCGGTGGAAAGTTCGGGAACGACATAGATTCTGGACTCCCCGATATTACGCATATACTCGGCAGTCCTTCGGTTGTGTGCCTCGCTCGATGCGATGTTGCAAGGCTTGATATGTATGCTTGATTTTGTTGCCATAGCTTCTTTCCTTTGTTTACAATTGATTTACTTTGCTCGCTTTCGCAGAGGGGTTCTTAGGGGTAACCCATAAGCGGAGATTGCAAAGAGAGGGTCACTCTTTGCTCGGGGTTCTCAGGGGTGAAACGCCCTGAGTGGGTCATTAGGGCAAAGCCCTAATCCCCTCGGGAGAGCCCACAACTACGAAAGCGAAGCGTGTAGTTATAGTGGGCTATAACTGGAAGCCGTTCTTCTTTTCCGGTGATTGGCTGCGCACCCCTTTGGCGGACTGGAGCTGCCTTTTTCTTTCAATCTGTTTCTGTAAGTATTCGTTCAAGTCCTTGCATCCTCTGTAAATCTGCGAAGCGTCCCGGATGTACCGCTCTCTGCCGTATTCCATGCGGATTTGCCGGAGTGCTTCCAGTCCTGCATGGTCGTTGTCGAAAAAGCAGTGGATGCGTTCGTAATTGCCCAACGGATAGAGAGCCTTGTTTACATTCGATACGGAGTTCAATACAATGTAGTCCTGCCCGTCCAATTCCGGATAATTTGGGCAGCTCTCTTGTCTCAATGTCAAAAAGGAGAGGTAGTCCATAAATCCCTCGAACACATAACAGGTATTCCTCGCTTTTCCCGACTGCCTGATGTGGGAGATTTCCTTTGGGGCGATGCAGCCCTTGAAATAGCGGTTGCGGATTTCATATCCACACGAACCATTGGGAAAGGCGATGGCAAAGTACCGCTTGCCGTTGTGAGTGAAACGTGCTTCACTACATTCTCTTTTCGCCAGTTTTATGTTAATTCCTCTACCTTGTAAGTAGGCAAGCAGGGCAGTAGATGACAGCGGAACAATCTCCAACTGTTGGAAGCTCGGCTCGGAAGAGTTTTGCTTTCCAAAAGAGAAAGATACCGGGCGCACGTGCGGTGTCTGCTCTGCTATCCGTTTCAAGATGTAAGGTACATGGTCGGTAGCGTACAGGTGTGCAGCCAGTTCTATGATACCACCACCTTTACCCAAACCGAAGTCATACCATTGTTCACGTTCGGTATTTACCTTGAACGAGGCTTCGGCTTCTTCCCTTAACGGTGATTTATACCACAGATTGACACCTTGTTGCTTGACGGGAGAATATCCTAAACTATGCAGATAATCCGCTATTCTGATTTGCTTGGCTGTCTGTATATCCATAAAATGATTGTTTTAGTAGTTGGTGAATTGGTTTATTTTTCTTTTTGCCCGTACCTTTTTAGGAAGTACGGTCTATAATCACTTCACTAAATTCTCGTATATATAGGATACGGTAATAAAGTGAAGTGATTTAGTCCCATTCCCCAAGCACTTCACTATATTCCTAATATATACACCCCGAGAATAAAGTGAAGTGATTGCAGGGAAATGGGCTAATAGTGGAAGTCAGGCATGAATGTGTATTTTCTGCCTGTCTCCTGCACTATCATCCGTTTGTTGCGGAGCATGGTGATGAGCGATACCGCCTTTTTATGGTTCAGCTTTACACCCACTGACATATAGGTCTTGATTAAGGCATCTTCCAGTTCCTTGTAGCCGTATTCCTCTTTCAGCCCGAAAACGGCTTCCAATGCGATACGGTGCTGCTGCTCGGTGATATGCCTGTAAGGGTCGAACTTCTCTTCTTCGGGTCTTCCCGGCTTCTTTGTTTCAGGTTTGTATCCCTCAATGAGTTCGGGAAGGGCTTTGTCGTTGATACGGAATGCGAAAGGCTCAAAGTCCATTGCCCGGATGTGAATGGCTGAAACATGGCTGATGTCACCGTTGCCCTTGTCCTTTTCTACCTGCAATACGGTTTCCGCCTTGTTGTTCAACTCCGTACCAATGTGCCCTCTTGCGTTCTCATCCCCTTTGTTCTGATGCAGTATCGTATGGATATGTATCTGCCTGTCGTCCGTCCACTGCATCAGCTTGGATATGATGCGTGTTGATTCACTGGGGCTGTTGATGTCATACACCATATCCCGTATGCCGTCTATAATTACAAGACCGATTTCGGGTGTATTGTAAATAGCCTGTTCCACAATCCTGATACGCTGCTCAGGCGTGTATTTTCTTAAGGCAAGAAATTCAAGATTCTCATTGTCCCTATCATCTGGCAAACCAGCCATTCGCAAAATGCGCGTCATGACTTTCAGACAATGGTAAGGGCTTTGCTCTGTATCAACATAAAGCACTTTCCGCTTATCTTCAGGCAGTTCAGCCACATACCGCAGCACTGTGCCGTTCTTCAATGCAGCGGCTACGATAGCCGATACATTGAACGTTTTTTTACTTTTGGCTTTGCCGATGGATGCGCTGAAATTACCCAATGTCCCAATGACAGAATCATGTACTTTAAGGATTTCAGGTGCTTTCTCATAACTTTTCGACAGGCTCAAACGTGAGGCTTGCCAAAGGATTATGGCTTCTTCAGCCGATATTTCCTTAGTCTCTTTCATATAGTCCATAGCCATGCCTCCCGTTATTTCCGTCCTCCTGTTTTCTTTCCAGCCAGTTCAAGGGCAAGCTCAACATCCACGATAATCTTACGTCCTATCTGAGTGATTGCCTTGTCAATCTTTCCGCTTTTCTTGATACGGTTGGCGGTGGGTAGGCTGCACCCGAACAGTTTGGCTATGCCCAGTATTCCGTACACATATTTTCTTTCTGTGTCTGTAATGGGCTGTGGCTGCGTTTCCGTTTGACGGGAAGCGTGCTTACTTAGGAATATGAACTCTTCACCTGTCATCTGCCAGACGGGTTTTGATAATAATTCTTGAAGATTTTTCATCGTTCAATCTATTTAGTCGTTTAACAATCAGCCCTGCGCACTGGCTGTTATCTCTGTTCTCGAACGATGCAAAATTAGGTAGGGTTGTAAGTGGTAAGGATGTGGTTGATATAAATGGAATATCTTGTTATTTATCTGAATATCAGATAATAAAAATACCACTCAAAAATTTAATTTGAGTGGTAAAAGTGGTTGTTTCGTAAAATGTCAGGGCATATCACAGATTATCGGAATATACCATCCATTTCTTTGGCAAATTTCCGGTTGCTGTCACTGGGGAAATCGGAAACAGGCTCTTTGTACTTTGACTTGTAGTAGCTTTCCTCAATATCCAATATTTTCAGGATATTCCTCTTCCAATTCTCCCTGTCCTGTTTGGGCAGTTTTTCGCTCATCAGGAATATCAGATAGCAGGTACGTATTTTTTCTCTCGGTCTGATTTGGGGTTTGGTGTCGCTTGGTAGCAGGTTCATGCAGGTATAGAAATCATGTTCGGAAATATTCTCGAACTGTTCTCCCACGCAGGTTACATGAATGAGCGAAAGCAGTTCCATATTGAAATACTCAGTCTGTTTCGTTCCCAGCACTTCTTCCTGTATGTTGGGGGCATTTGGTTCTTGTTCGGCTGGCTCTTCCGGCTCGTTTGTTTCATCAAATACATATTTCGCCAATGTCTCTTTGAGGTGGCAGCCCAGCCGATAGATTTCATTGAAACGGCTTTTTGCATATTGCAGGGCTTTCTCTCTGGTCTGTTTTTGCAGATCGTAGAGTTCGGTCAGCTTGTTTTTTTTCTCCTCGTATTCATCTTTGCACCGTTCATATTCCATTTCCGCACGCTTTTCATCCTCTGCAGTGTGTTCCCGATAACCTATGGAATCGTATCGGTGGTATGCTTCGTTTAGCGGAGCATGGAGCTTGGTCGTCTTGTATTGCTGTTCTTCTATGGCTTCTTTATAGATTTCTGAAACTCGGAAGCAGATATTGTAAACGGTCTGTTCATCCGGCATACATCCTTTCTTGTAATAACTTATGTTTTCGCATACTTCCTTTTTCAGGCTATTCAGAATCAGTGTGTATTGCTCCTGTGGAAGATGAAACACCAGTTCAAGAATGGCTGTTTCAAGAACCGTTACATCATTGTAGTCCAGATAGAACTTGGTAATGAATTTCTGCTTTTCAAAAGAGAAACCTTTATTATCAAACCAGTCTTTATATATTCTGTTCAATTCTCCGTATCGGGGAATCAGCGTTGTAATTACATCTTTCATGGACGCAACTATTTTTGAGTGTTATTGTCTTTGTCAAGGAAAGAGGCCAGTTCTTCTTCCACTTCTTCCACGCTGGGCAACGCTGATTTCAGTTTCTCGGGAATCGCTTTGCTCAATTGGTAATCGCTGATGCCGATGGGCTGGTCATAGCCTGTCAATGCGTATTGTGCCACAACTTCGTCTTTTCCCTTGCATAGCAACAACCCGATAGTCTTGTTGTCATTCTCTCCCCTCAGTTTATCATCCACCACATTGATGTAGAAGTTCAGTTGTCCTGCATACTCCGGTTTGAATGGGGTAGCCTTTAATTCTACCACGATATATGCGTGCAACGGAATGGAATATAGAATCAGGTCGGCAAAGAAATCGCTGTTTCCGACTTGGAAGTGCTTCTGCCGGGCAACGAAGGCAAAACCGTTGCCCATTTCCAACAGGTAGCGGGTAACGTGTTTCACCAGCTGTTCTTCAATATCCCTTTCGTCTGCTTTTTCTTTGGCTCCTGCCAAATCAAAGATGTACGGGTCTTTGAGTAGGTAATTGGCAAGGTCGCTTTGTGGAGCCGGAAGTGTGGTCGTGAAATTGTTTACCTTGTTGTTGCTGATTTGTCGGCTATACAAATCACTGTCAATTTGCATTTTCAATACATTGCTGCTCCATCCCATTTCCACAGACTGTTTCATGTACCAGTAGCTTAGACCTAAAGGTAGCGAACTGTCAAGTATAGTCATTTGGCTTGTCCAGTTTATTTTGGCTATAGGAGAGGTCAAGAAAACTTCTTCTATTTCCCTGATTCCCATCCTGTAAATGGCAGACACGGTTTTTCCCACATCTTCAAATTGCGCAGGAACTTCCTGCGTAATTGCTAATGATTGACAATCAATCGATTGTATTTGCGCAGTAAGTTCCTGCGTAAATTGCTTGTCATTCAGTTTTAATACTTCATTGGTCACACTCTGTATGGTTGGGACAGACAGGCTTGCATCTGTTTCTATGAAACTTTGCAACGCTCTTAAAGGATATGCTTTTGCAAACTGGCACATATAGGTAAGGTTACGTTCCGAATAGCCTTTCTTTTCAGGGTAATGCAGTCGGATAGCCTTTGCCAACTGCTTGATGATTTTGCTTCCCCATCCGTGCAGCTGCTGGTGATAAAGGATGTAATTGCCTATCTTCCAGTAATGGAACAGCATTTGTGCATTGGCTGCAACAATCAGCCTTACTTGTGCCTGTTCTATTTCCGAACCGACCGCTTGTATGAATGCATCAAAATTCATTTTCTCTATGTTGGATTCCTTGTTGCTCATATTGTGATGATAATTTCTACAAATATAGTCATTGGTAACTATCTATGAAACTGTTTGATACTTTTATAGTTGATTAAACTTGTTCATGGCATTTGCCTTAATATCATCCGCTATGTCAATGTAGGGTTTCATAGCTTTGTAGTCGCTGTGTCCCGTCCATTTCATGACCACCTGTGCCGGGATTCCGAGAGCCAGCGCATTGCAGATGAATGTCCTTCTTCCTGCATGGGTACTGAGCAAAGCGTATTTGGGTGTGACTTCATCAATACGTTCATTTCCCTTGTAGTAGGTTTCCCGTACAGGCTCGTTGATTTCTGCCAGTTCGCCCAGCTCTTTCAGGTAATCGTTCATCTTCTGGTTGCTGATGACGGGCAGAGCCATGTAATTCTCGAAATGGATGTCCTTGTATTTGTCCAGTATGGCTTTGCTGTATTTGTTCAGTTCAATCGTCAGGCTGTCGGCAGTCTTGACTGTGGTTATTTCGATGTGGTCGGACTTCACATCGCTTCTTTTCAGATTGCGAACATCCGAATACCGCAAACTCGTAAAGCAGCAGAACAGGAAAACATCACGTACACGTTCCAGGTATTGCTTATCCTTGGGTATCTGGTAGTCTTTCAGCTTGTTCAGTTCATCCCAAGTCAGGAAGATTACTTTTTTCGAGGTGGTTTTCAGTTTCGGTTTGAACGTATCGTATGCAATGTTCTGATGATGTCCTTTCTTGAAGCTCCAGCGCAGGAACCATTTGAGGAATCCCATTTGCTTGCCGATGGTGCTGTTTCTCATATCCTTGGTGTCACGCAGGAAGTTGACGTATTCGTTCAATCCAAACTCGTTGAAATAGTTGAACGTTGCATCCTCCTTGAACTCTTTGAGGTGGTTCCTCACTGCTGCAAATTTTTCATAGGTGGATGCCGTCCAGTTATTCTGGTTACCGCACTCTTTTACAAACTCATCGAACACCTCCCAAAAGCTGACAGGGGCTTCTTCCGGCTGTTCTTCGCTGGTGTCTTTCATTCTCATGTTGAAAGCTTCCTTCAACTGTTGGGTCGTTGGCATGACCTCCTGCACCTCAAATTCCTTGAAAATATTCTGGATTTCGGCATAGTATTTCAGCAAGTCCGTATTGATTTCGGCTGCACTTTGCTTTAGCTTGTTGGTACATCCGTTCTTTACCCGCTGCTTATCTGCATCCCATTTGGCTACGTCAATCCGGTAGCCCGTTGTAAACTCGATGCGTTGGCTGGCAAAGATGACACGCATACGGATGGGTACGTTCTCTACGATTGGCACACCGTTCTTTTTCCGGCTCTCCAATGCAAAAATGATGTTGCGCTTGATATTCATAATTGGGTGCGTTTGAAATTCTACACCCAAATATACACCCAATTATTGAGATAGCAAAAGACATTTAGAAACATTTACTTTTACTCTATATTGTAATTTACACTTGATTATCAGTCGTTTGCAGTTTTATGATATTCTGTGAAAGTATAAGTTCGAGAGCCTCTCTTTCCGCAAAAAGCAGCCTTTACAGGCTGCTTTTTTAGTTTATAGTTGAGAGTTGATAGGTAAGAGGGGGGGAAGTTACATCGCATGGCGAGAAACACAAGGACATAAAGTCATAAGCAACAAAAATTCAAATTTAAATATTTATTCTTCTGTCCCTTATGACCTTATGTTCTTCTGTATCTCGTCCTCACACACCATCTATTACCTCTACCACAAAAACTGATTAAAATTTAATCTGTTATTTTTGTCATCTCTGTATTTTTGTTTCGATAACGCCCTCACTCCCACTCCTAACTGCCGCGAAGCGGCGTCCCCCTCTTACCTATCCCCTATCAACTATAAACTAAACTAAAAAAACGGGGAGCCCCGCAGTCCGGCACTTCAGGCCCGACGTATGCTCCCCGCCTCACATAAAGGATAAGACTGTCACTCCTCTTTCTCGGTCTCCTTCGGCACAAGTTCGAAGAAACCGCTGATTTCCTGCTGGTCGAGCGCCTGGCGTACGTTAAAACGCTTCACCTGATCCTCATAACCGCGTTTCGAGACCTTGATTTCCACCGTCACATCGCGCGAATTGTTGTAGGTGAGACCCTGGATATTGAAACTGCGGGTTTCCTCCAGAGGGGTTGTCGTGAGATACGTCTCGTTGGTATTCTTCACCTCAGCGGGCACACTGGATATGACTCGCCAGAAGATGCGGGCACCGCGTGGATCGGAATCGAAGAACCAGCGTATTATGGCCTGCTCCATGCCGGTGGTTCCGGGGTTGTGGCGGTCGACGCGCTGACGGCTTTCGGCTACGGTCACCGTCGGGTCGGCAGCCGACGGACGGTTGGCGGCTGCGGCCGACGCCTTCCTCTTCATTTTGAGATACAGCACCGGATTGGCCTTGAGCTGTTTGGCCGTGTAGGACACCGTGGCGGACTTGTTTTCGTATCCTTCCTTGCGCACCTGGATTATCATGGTCTTGGCGGCCGTCTTCTTGTCCACCTCAATCACGGCCGGTGTGGAGTTCGCCACCATCGTGCCGTTAAGATACACCTCGGCCTCCTCGGGGTCGCTGTTTACCACGATAGTGAAATTCTTGGCATGCGCGCCGAATCCGGCTGCCGACATGCACAGCAACAGCCCGAAAGCCGCTGCCGACTTGATGAAATTTTTCATGTTATCTGATTAATTGGTTTTGGGCACGAGTTCGAAGAAACCGCTGATTTCCTGCTGGTCGAGGGCCTGGCGCACATTATAGCGCTTCACCTGGTCCTCATAGCCGCGCTTCGTGAGCTTGATCTCTACCGTCACGGCCTGTGCGTTGTCGTAATTGAGGCCCGGGATATTGAAGCTGCGGGTTTCCTCGATAGGAGTGGTCGTGAGATATGTCTCGTTGGTATTGTGCACCTCGGCGGGTACGTTGGAGATGACACGCCAGTAGACACGCGCACCACGAGGGTCAGAGTCGATGTACCAGCGGATTATGGCCTTCTCTGCATCCGTGACGCCAGGATTCTCGCGGCTCACGGTCTGAGGCAGATTGGGCACTACAATCTCCTCCGTCACCTCCTCCTGGCCCTCCAGCGGCATGAGGGTGACGTCGAGAACGTCGGTCTTATACTTCTTCATCTTGCCCGTGGCGGCATCGATAGCCATACCGGGAATGCCGCCGAGAATCAGGTTGCCCCAGAACCATCCCTGCATCTTTGTCTCCAGGGCATAGTCGGCTGGCTGATAGCCGTCTCTGGTGGCACGCAGCTCTTTCTTGCCCAACTGCTTGCGCACCTCGGCGCGCGCAAAGCCGTTGGACCCGATTTCGGCAATGGGCTGATTTTTCTTTTTGTCGATTACAACAGTGCCGGGTACTCCTTTGAACTGGATTTCCTGCCGTGACTTGGTGAACAGCGTGGCGCACGACGATGTCAGCAGACCGGCTCCCAGCATCAGCACGACCAAGCTCCTGATTGGTTTGTTATACATAAATAAAAAACTTTCCTGGCGGCTGCAACCCTCAACTGCACCTGTTATAAACGAAAAAAACGTGGGCTGAATTGCCACACCCTTAGTTGATAGGTCCTGAGAAAACCATGAGAAGCGGATGCACCAATAGCTGCCCACGCATATGCGTGAGAAACCATCTTGCCTTTTCTCGCTTCTCTTGTTTCAAAATTTCTCAGGTTCATCAACTAAGAGCGAAAAGCAAAACGTTTTCTAATAAATATTTAGCGACGCGCCTCTGCGCATCGCTGCAAAATTATAATTTTTTTATCAATCGACAAAAAAATAACACAAAAACTGCAAAAACCGAGCAGAATCAGTTTACTCAGATTGCTCTTTACGCTTCGTTCCGGTCAGCCGGCTAATGCTCCGAACTGTCAGCGGCCACCACGCGGAACTCGCCGTCGGAATAGACAAAGTCGAGAATCCTCATGGCGGCAAGACGCACAATGTGGGCCGACGCCGTGCGACGGCTGATGCCAAGAGCCGGCGCGACATCCTCCGGGCGCACACCGGCTGCGCCGGTACGCGCCACCAGCGCCAGCAGCGCGCGGCCCGGCGAATCCTCGCGCAACGCGATACACGTTGCGACCGAACGTCGACGCCAGGCCTCGACCATCAGCGGGTGGGCCCGGATATTCTCGTCGGCCACGCGGTAGTAGGCCTGCCACGAACCGTCGGCATCGCGGGCCATCACGGGCCGCGACGCATACGCTGCCACCGACGCGCGGATGACGACGGCACGCTCGTCGTAGCGAAATGCCGCGAAGTCGATATGCTGGGCTGGACGGCAGTACAGCGACGCCGCCTCTTCCACCACGTACACATCCTCTTCGTTGCGCACACCGGCCACGACGCCGTTGTCCTTGACACCGATGAGCAGATGGCCGCCGCCACGGTTGGCGAAGGCCGATATGCTGCGGGCTATCTTGCAGGCGTCTCCTATACTGTACTTGAAATCCTGATTCTCGTGCTCGCCCCGCGCTATCATCTCCAGAAGATAGCGGCGCCCGCGGGCTACGGGTATGTCCTTCATGCCGCCGCGCCTCAGAGCTTGCTCATGAGAGCGCCTACGGCCTCAAAGGTACACGTAGGTGCGGTGTCCCAGAAGCTGGCGTACTGCGCCACATTGTCGGCCGCGCCGGGAGTGTCGCTTATCACACGCAGCACCACGCAGGGCACATCCTTGAGGAAGCACACCTGGGCGACGGCAGCCGACTCCATGTCCACGGCCACTGCGTCCGGATATATGTCGAGTATGCGGCGCACGGTGTCGGCATCGCTCACGAAAATGTCGCCGCTTGCAATGAGTCCGCGCTTGAGATTAAGTCCGTGGAAAGCAGCCTCCGGCAACGGACACTCGAAAAGACGGGGGCAATCGGCGGCCTGCCCCCACTCGGTGTCCGGTCCGCACCACACATCGTGATAAGCCACGGCCGTGGCGGCCACCACATCCATCACGCGCGCGCCGGCGCCCGTGCCTCCGGCCACGCCGGTGTTGATGATGAGCGAGGGATGAAAATTCTCGATGAGCGTCAGCGTGCCCACAGCGGCATTCACCTTGCCTATGCCGCATTGTGCCAGAACTACCTCGTGGCGCCCGATGCGGCCGATGTAGAAATTGCGGTTGTTGACGGTGACGCGCGACTCGTCTTCTATGTTGTGCAGGAGCAGGGCGAGTTCCTTGCTCATGGCTACGATGATACCTATCTTCATAAGAGGGGATTATTTACGCTTGCAAATATACAAAATAAATCGGGGAATACGTACTATTGGCTTATTTTAGTGACGGCAGCGATTTCCGAAGCCACAAGCAGAACAGCGCCGCACAGCACACTATCACAATCAGCCACACGCGTATGCAAGGATTTTTTCATGTACAAAGATACACCTTTTCCTACGGAATTTGTACTTTTGCAGCATGGATTACGACATTAACTCGCGTTTCGGGCGCATGGCGCTGCTTGCGGGCGACGAAATGATGCGCCGTCTCGCCGGCATGCGCGTGATTATTTTCGGCCTGGGAGGCGTTGGCTCATGGTGCGTCGAGGCGTTGGCCCGCGCAGGCGTGGGTCATCTCACGATAGTCGACAGCGACGATGTGGCGCTGAGCAACTGCAACCGGCAGCTGCCGGCGGCCGACTCCACCATAGGGCAGGCCAAGACCGAGGTGATGCGCCGCCGAATACTCGACATCAACCCGGAGTGCGACGTACGGGCCATCTGCACCGCCTACACGCCGGAGAACGCCGCCGAGTTCGACCTGAGGGCCTACGACTGCGTGGTCGACGCCATAGACTCTCTGCGCTGCAAGGCCCATCTGCTGCTCGCAGCCACCGACGCGGGCGTCCGCACCGTCTCCAGCATGGGGGCGGCGCTGAAAGTCCATGCCGGCCAGATAGCCGTGGCCGAGTTCCGCAAAGTGCAGGGCTGCCCCCTGGCGCGGGCTCTGCGCACCACATTCCGCCGCGGTGGGCGGATGCCGTCGGCTCCGGTGATGTGCGTCTACAGCCCCGAGCGCCTGCGCAACCGCCTTCAGGCGCCCTCTCCCTCCGACGCCTCCGACCGCTGGACGGCAGCGAAAGCCGCCGTCAACGGCACTCTGAGCCACACCACGGCCATCTTCGGCATGCGGCTGGCGGGCATCATTCTGGAGAGCGTCTACGACGAAAGCGAGGCATCGCCCGCAACGGATGCGGAAGACGCCTCGCGGTAGCCCTGAAAGGCTAATAAGGTTTACTTCTCTACGGGACGGAGCTCGTAGGCGGAGATGGCGATGGTGAAGCCCCAGTAGATGAAGGCGATGCTCACCAGGAAGCTTACCATGAACATGTTGCTTACCCAGCCGGCCTCCATGAAGAAGAATCCGATGAGGAGCAGCAGCACGCCGTTCACCACATTGAGCCAGCGGTAGCGGGCGTGGCCGCGGTAGGCACAGCCGTCAACAAGAGCTTCCACGCCCCAGAACAGGAACAGGAACGCCAGGAAATACGGGAATACCATCTCTGACAGGAACACATTGCGCACCAGCACGAAGCCGATGAAAATGTCGACGATACCGCCGGCGAGCCACCAGCCCCAGCCACGCGCGGCGCGACCGCTGGCCGACACGCACAACTGAACCGTACCGGCAAGAATCAACAGCCATCCGAAAATCTGCGATGCCACAGCATAGCCGGCTTCAGGCCAGAACCAATAGGCAAAGCCGCCGATCACCAGCAGTATGCCGACGAGAAGAACAACCCACCATGCGCGGGTGGTTCCGAAATTAGTAGCATTCAAGGCTTTCATAATAAATAAGAGTTGAATATTTGTTAAACTTGTGTGGATTTCAATATGATGAACGTCGTTTTTGCACGTCGTGTACATAATCAACACGCCGGCGCGACTTTTTGTTTCACGCAAAGATTCTTTTTTCGTAATTTTGCAGTCAAAGAATAATTCTATGAGTTACCCAATATTTATTTCATATAAAAGAAAGAATAAAGAAGAAGTCTTCAAGATAAAAGATTTCCTTGAGGAGCAAACCGGTACCCAATGTTGGATTGATTTGAATGGCATCGAAAGTGATGACACATTTGTCAATAAGATCATTTCAGCAATTGATTCATGTAGCATATTCATTTATTTCTACTCTAAAGAACATCTTAACATTCAGGACACGACCAAAGATTGGTCATGGCGGGAATTAGGCTATGCACAGGAAGAGGGCAAACGGATTGTAATTGTTAATCTTGACAGATCTCCACTTTTTGGAAAATTCAAGTTCTACTATCGTGAGAAACAGCAGATTGACGCTCAAGACAAGAATAGTCTGATAAAGCTTGTAAAAGATATACGACTATGGCTGGACATACCCCAAAAGGCCAATTACGACATCAATAATATTAATCATAACGAAGATAACGTAGTTGAACTCTCGCATACGCCCGACTCCACAGAACTTTCCTTGGAAATAAGTGCAAACGATGCATATAGACGAGCTTGTTTTTACCATGAGGGGGTAAATCAATCGGCAGAGAACAAAGCTAAAGCATTAAAATATTTTAAGTTAGCAGCTCAAAAAGGACATAAAGAGGCCCAGCAAATTTTAGCCCGACATTACAATGTTGATGATTTGTCGCAATATATTGAGTTTGCGACCATAAAAGAGCACAAGGAATCTCCATATAATTCAGCTAATAGCTATACCGATAATAACTTACAAGAACATTTAGACATACCGAAATCATTATGTTTCAATTTTAAAGATAGAAAGTTATACATGGTCTTATCAGACGATGCTAAATTCTATCTAGGCAACTTAAATGCAAAAGAAGACCTTTCATGGTGGAATAACAAATGGGTAGGAGCTGGAGGAGCTGCCGCAATTATCGCAGGCGCTGCCGTATTCAGTTTAGTCTCTCTCCCATTACTTATATTAGCAGGCTGTAGGGCTATAGGTTACTTTTTTAGTGATGAAAATAACAAAACTGCGACAACGATTCAAGCCTCTAAAGAAATATGTAAGTCATTAAGCAAGCAAACTGGACACATATTTGATATACCCACAACCAACGAGCTTAAAAGTGTGAAAGAAGATGCTCGTAACGGTTGTGTTGTACTTCGCATTGCTGACAATCCTGACTTAATAAAGAATCGAGGTTAATATGATTTATCCCGCAAGTTTTGAGAGGAAAGTAGGCTTCGACAGCGTACGGCAGGCCGTGGCGGCATTGTGCGCCAGCCCCCTGGGGCAGGAGCAGGCCGACGCCATGGCTTTCAGCGACGATTTCGCCACCGTGAAGCGGCGCCTCGATGAGGTAGCCGAGATGAAGGCCCTCACCACGGCCGACAGCGACTTCCGCCTCGGCACCATCCACGACATGCGCGACGCCCTGCGCGGCATACGTGTGCAGGGTGCCTTCATGCCCGCACCCGAGCTGATGCGGCTCAGGACAGTCCTCGCCACCGTGGCCGACCTCCACGCCTTCTTCGGTCGGCGCCGCGACGACGAAGGCCGGTCCGACCTGCCCGCGCTCGACGCCGTGGCCGTCGGCCTCTGGCCCATGAACGATGCCGCGCGGGCCATCGACTCGCTGCTCGACCGCTGGGGCAACGTGCGCGACAACGCCTCGCCCGAGCTGGCCGAAATCCGACGCTCCCTCGCCTCGATGAACGGCGTGATAGCCGGAGCCATGCGCCGCGTCATGGCCCGGGCCGTGCAGGAGGGATGGGTCGAAGCAGACGCCACACCCGCGGTGCGCGACGGACGCCTTACCGTCCCCGTCGCCCCGGCCAACAAGCGCCGCATCCCGGGCATCGTGCACGACGAGTCGGCCTCGGGCAAGACCGTATTCATAGAGCCTGCCGAAATCGTCGAGGCCAATAACCGCCTGCGCGAGCTCCAGATGCGCGAGCGCCGCGAAGTCACCCGTCTGCTCACAGCCATGGCCGACCGTCTGCGCCCCGACATCCCATCCATCCTCGACAATCTCGACACACTCGGACTCCTCGACTTCATCCACGCAAAGGCAGCCTACGCCGCCCTGACCGACGCCCACCTCCCGGCTCTCGTTCCCGACCCGGACATGGACTGGCACCACGCCTGCCACCCCGTGCTCCAGGCGTCGCTCGCGCGCCAGGATAAGGAGATAGTACCTCTCGACATAACCCTCTCCGCCCCCGACGCGCGCATTCTCGTCATCTCGGGACCCAACGCCGGCGGCAAATCAGTCACGCTCAAGACCGTAGGCATCGTCCAGTACATGATGCAGTGCGGACTGCTGCCGCCCGTCTACGAGAACTCGCACATGGGCGTATTCCACAGCATCTTCATCGACATAGGCGACGACCAAAGCATCGAGGATGACCTCAGCACCTACTCCTCGCACCTGCGCAACATGAAGCACTTCCTGCAGCGGGGCGACAGCCGCACGCTCATGCTCATCGACGAGTTCGGCGCCGGCACCGAGCCGCAGATAGGCGGCGCCATAGCCCAGGCCATACTCGGGCGCTTCAACGCTCAGGGCATGTGGGGCGTCGTCACCACCCACTTCCAGAACCTCAAGCACTTCGCCGAGGACACGCCCGGCCTCATCAACGGCTCGATGCTCTACGACCGCCAGCTCATGCAGCCTCAGTTCCGTCTGCTCATAGGCCACCCCGGCAGTTCCTTCGCCGTGGAGATAGCCCGCAAAACGGGCCTCCCCGACGACGTCATCGCCGACGCCGAGCAGATAGTGGGCAGCGACTACGTCAACCTCGACAAGTACCTCCTCGACATCACCCGCGACAAACGCTACTGGGAGAACAAGCGCACCGAGATACGCCGCAAGGAGAAACGCCTCGAAGAGACCCTCGCCCGCTACGAGGCCGACGCCGACACCCTGCGCCGCCAGCGCCGCGAGATCATCGAGGACGCACGCGCCGAGGCACGCCGCATCCTCGAAGGCAGCAACGCTGCCATAGAGCGCACCATCCACGACATCCGCCGCGCCCAGGCCGAGCGCGAGGCCACCATGGAGGCCCGCCAGCGTCTCGCCGAAGAGCGCACGCGCCTCTCGGGCGAAATGAAGGACGCCGACACCGACCATCCCCTTACGGCCCGCGCGCCACGCACCCGCCGTAAGCGCCCCGAGGCCACACCGGCGGCACCAAAAAAGCCCAAGGCCATGGCTCCCGGCGACAACGTACTGCTTGACGGCGCAGGTCAACCCGGCACCGTCGAGAGCGTGCGCGGCGACAGCGCCACCGTCATCTTCGGCCAGCTGCGCACCACCGTGCGCCTCTCGCGCCTCACCCCCACCCTGCGCAAGGCGCCGTCGGGCGCCAAAGCCTCGTCGTTCGTCAGCGCCTCCACCAGCGACGACATCCGCGAGCGCCAGCTGCGCTTCAAGCCCGAGATCGACGTCCGCGGCATGCGCGCCGACGAGGCCGTCCAGGCCGTCACCTACTTCATCGACGACGCCCTCCAGTTCAATGCGCAGCGCGTGCGTATACTCCACGGCACCGGCACCGGCGCCCTCCGTCAGTACATACGCCAGTACCTCGCCACCGTCCACGGCGTCCGCACCTTCCGCGACGAGGACGTGCGCCTCGGCGGCGCCGGCATCACTGTCGTGGAGATGTAAAAATCACTTCTCGCTGTCGTAGGTGGGATCGTTGTCGGCCTTGCGCGACTTGCCCTGGCCGAACGAGTAGCTCAGACTCATCCCGACGTAAGGCACACGGATGCGTGCGTCGGTGTAGCGCTTATAGGAGAATCCGGGTATATTCACGCGGGTTTCGTCGCGGCGCGAAAGCAGCCCCGGGCAGAAATAGGTCTGCACGGCGGCCGAGAGGCGGTTGTTCAGGAAGTTTTTCTGCAGCGACAGCGACACGCTGTTGACGTTGCTGACTTTGCGTCCCTGAAGCAGCGGCTCGTGGCTGTTGCGCACGAACAAGCCCGCCATGGCGTTCCAGCCGCTGCCCGCGATGTCCCAGTTCACATCTATGTCGGCGTACCACATGCGGCCGCTGCGGCGCGGCTCGCCGTCGGCCTTCAGATGCTGCCACTGATAGTTGAGCGTCACGTTGAGCCGCACATGCTTCAGCGGGCGGCCGCTGTAGCTCACGCCTAAATACTGGTTGGAATAGTCGGCGTTGACGTTCGTGCGCATCGCCGTACCGTCGGGCATCAGCGAGTAGTACGGCGTCCAGGAGTCGCCGCCGAAGTAGTAGGAATAGGCGACTTTGAAGTCATCAAGGAAGGTCAGCTCCGCGGCCGCGTTGTGCATAACCTGCGCCCGCAGGTCGGGATTGCCGCGCGTGGAGAGGCCTTTTATGACGGTCACGGCGTTGGGCGACAGCATCTCAAGCGAGGGGTACGACGAGCTGCCGCCATAGTGCAGCAGCAGATTCAGCTTCTTCACGGGAGCATAGTATATCTGCGCCACGGGCATGAACGAGGTGTGGGCGGCATGGTTTCCGATATTGTCGGAGACGACGTGCAGCAGCCCTGCCGTGGCCCGGACGCTGAGATTGCGTCCGTTGTTGTAGCTTACGGTGGCCTGCGGACGGTGGCGCTGCTCCTTGAAGTAATAGCGGGCACCGTCGGCCGAGCGCGACCGATTGCTGTAGTCGCGCCACGTGTAGCCGTACCATGCCGAGATGTTCCATCGGTCGCTTAGGCTGTAAGAGGCGCCGCCGTTGGCGTTGACATAATTTTTGGTGCCGTCGAAGTGCGACGACGAGTAGGCGTCGCCCGACTCTAAGGAGTAGTCAAAGCGGTCGTTGATGTCGTAGTAGTTGTAGCTCAGCTCGGCGTTGAGGCTCAGCCTGTCGGAGGGCTGACCCTGATAGAACAGGCTCGTGATGCTGTTGCGCGAATCGTAGTCGTCGGTGTTCAGGTCGCGTGTGCGCTCACGCATGTTCGCGTCCGCCAGAATGAGGATCGACTGCGCCGAGAGCGTGTGCCGGTTGCTGATGCGGTAGTCGGCGCCCGCCACAAACACCGGCGCGCTCTGCCTGATGCGCACATTTGCCTGCGACGGTGTTGGTAGCGGAAACACCTCCTCGGCCGCCTCGCCGGCATGAAGCTCGTAGCCGCGGGAGTTGTATTGCAGGTTGTGCTCGAACTGGGCCGTACCGAACACGCTCCAGCGTCCGAACGACGACACTACGTTGGCGCCTGCGCTCTGCGAGTTGGTGGCGCTGCCGTTGAGCACCGCGTCGGCCGTCGCATACAGCGAACCGTCCGTGCCTATATAATTGCTGTTCAGCACTATGTTTATAAGTATAGGAATGCCCGAAAAGCGGCCCGCAGGATAGCGGAGCACCTCGATGCGCTTGATGCGCTCGGGATTGAGCGACATGGCGTATTTGTGTGTTACCTCCTTGTCGTTCACCACCACCGGTATATCCTTGTCCTTTGCTATGCTCACGCTTTCAGAAATCGGGTCAACCACAAAGCCTTTCAGGCGTCTCATAAGCTGTGCGGCGCTCATAGTGCCCTCGCGCAACTCGGGAGTGATGATGTAGCTGTCCTTTCCGGCCTCGCGCACCACAGGCGCTTCCGTCACGACCACCTCGTTAAGCTCGTGCGTCTGCTGCGGCGCCTCTCCGGCTTCTCCACTTTCCGGCTCCTGCGCCAACGCAGGCAGCGCGATGGCAAAAAGCAGCATAGGATACAACTTTCTAAGCATAGTAATAGGAATTATAAGTTTAGGGATGTCAGATTGATTAATTTTATCATTTCTCGTATCGGGCAAAGTTACATCAAGAAATCTCAGCCACCAAATTTTTCGCCAAAAATCGTTTGACTTGTTACATTTGTATCGCATTGCATATCAGCAAATTACACGCAAGCCAAATTTTAAGATTTGACTTTTACTTAACTCGCTGATTTCCAGTGCGTAAATTTAGGCCAAAGCCAAATGTTTTTTCACAAAAATCCGAATTGACGCCAAAAAAACGGAAATTCACGCCCGATTAAGCAGTCCAAAACGCCAAATGTAACATGCTTTTTCAAGAATTCATCATTGAATTATGAATATGTAATATGAAATGTAACATAATTTCTCTCTCACTATTCCATACAAATTACAACTTCAACCATACATATCTACCCAAACTAAGGAATCCACCCGTGACGAGCACGGGTAGTTTCATTGTAATCAGACAGCTTTGTACATATTGTGCTCCACTTGATTATTGACGAGTTCGTAATATAGTCCATGAATGGCGAGCAGATGATCGTGTGTCCCCTGTTCAGCCACACAGCCTTTGTTCATCACGATTATGTTATCGGCATTCCGGACGGTAGAGAGCCGATGGGCCACTACCACTACCGTACGGTTCCGAAATGACTCCATTATATTATGAATAATACGGCTTTCGGTTACTGCATCAAGCGATGAAGTAGCCTCATCAAGAACGACAATTTCAGGATTGCGGTAAATAGCCCTGGCGATTAGAATCCTCTGTTTTTGACCGCCGCTGATTTCCATTCCGGTTTTGCCAATCGGAGTATTGTATCCCATGGGCAAATTCTCAATAAAATCATCTATGCATGCGGCGCGTGCGGCCTCTTGTGCACGGCTTAGATCGGGATGATCGTCAGAAAGTGCAATATTGGTAAGAATATCTCCGGAAAACAGACTGCCGGTCTGCATCACAACCGCTATTTTAGACAACCAGGCATATTCATCAATTTCATTAAGGCTCAGGCCACCCACATGTACCCGGCCCGCTGCAGGAGTGAAGAAGCCAAGCATCAGTTTCAGAAGCGTTGATTTTCCACATCCGCTTGCTCCCACTATCGCAGTGGTTTTGCCATAGGGGATTGTAAGGGAAAGATTATCAAGAACCATAGGCGAGCCGGCGCCGGGATATCTGAAGCAGACCGAGTCAAAGTACAATGCATCAGCCTCAGGAAGCGGTTTGATGCCTGAGGATGTAGCTTCCGATTCCATCACCTCCTCCACACGCTCATAGGACATACGTACATCCTGAAACAAGTTAATGGAATCAATAAGATTGGAAAACGGCACAGCAAGCCTTCCTACAATATAGCTTACGGTCATCATCAGACCAATTGTCATTTCTCCGTGTACCACCATTGTGGCGCATATTCCTGTTATAGCTATATCACGCAGACGATTGAAAAACACATATCCGCCGTTCTGCCACATTTTCAGCCTTGTTGTTTTCAGCGACAGTGTATTTATTCTGTTCTGCACAGTGTCCCATGCTGCCACACGCTGGCGCTGAGCGCAGTTCGCTTTTATCTCGTCTATGCCGTTTACAAGTTCATATAGGTTGTTGCGGTTTTCGGCAAGTGAGGAAAAACATGCGTAGTCCAGCTCTCTTCGGCGGCGCATGAACAGCGTGGACCACAAGATACCCGAAGCTGTAAATACAAGGAACACGACAAATACAGCGTGACTGAAATATATCAGTATCGCAGAAAACAGCATTATGTAGATAGCGGTAAAAAGTATCGTATCGGGCAACGAAACAAGAAACGAACGTATGCGGTTATGATCGTCGACTTTCTGAATCAGATCTGAGCTTACTTTTTTCGCGAAAAAGCTCATAGGCAGGATGATTATTTTGTTAAGGTAATCCTTTATCATTCTTATGCTCATCCGCAGGCCGACTCGTGTAAGCAAATAGTTAATCACGGTATTGGCAACGTAGTTCCCCAAGAATATAAATAGTTGTGACCCTACCAGCAGCCATATAAGAGGAATATCGTTATTGCGGATACCCTCGTCCACGGTGCGCTGAAAAAAGAATGGTAACGCCACATCGGCGGCCATGGCGAAAAGCATCAGTACACATACTGCAACAAACGATATGCGATGCTCCCCTATTGCTGAAGCCGCGAGCTTGTGCAGTCTGTGCTTTGATGCCGGAATGTCAGCTTGTTGTTCAAGGAATCCGTCGGCGGGCTCGGCGAGTATCGCTATGCCGCGGCCTTTATTGTTTATAAAGCTCTTTTCAAACTGCTCACGCTCTATCCTCATTTTGCCCTCTGCGGGGTCTACAATGTAAAAGTAACGGCCATTTGCGCTTATTTTGTACAGAACGACGAAATGACGTCTGTTCCAGTACAATATGGACGGCAACGGCATTTCGGCGATGTGCTCCATGCCGACGCGCACTGCTGTTGCCTCCATATGCAGCCCACGCAATGCGCCCACTATGTCGCGTACGGAAGCGCCGAGGCGGTTTATCTCGACATGTCCGCGCAGGAAACTCATCGGCAGCCGCAACCCGTGGTAGCGACACACTATGCGTATGCAGGCGAGGCCGCAGTCGGAGTGTTCCACCTGCTGGTAGGAATATACGTGCCGCCACCGCCGCATTACGCTATTTTGTATTCAGTCTGCCCTTCACCACATTTGAACTGCGGGTGTCGGCATAGCGCATGCGGAAGTTGCCGAATGCGTAAGACACACTCAGCTCCACGGAGCGTTGCGAGTAGCTCGTGCGAATGTCATAGCTGTAGGCCGGCGTGCGGAAATGCCCCGTATTGTTGTGTGTGTTCAGTATGTTGCCGGCGGTAAGGCTTATGTCCAGACCGCATCGGAAACTCTTGCGCAGCCCCAGACTGAGGTAGTTGCGCCAGCCGAACTTGTAGCCGAAAAACTCGCTGGGTGAGTTAGCGCTAAGCCAGGCTGTGGCACGCAGCATATGCCGCTGCGAGAGCACAGCCGACAGATTGATGTCGGCACAATAACTTATGTGCGACCTCTCCATCCATCCGCCGCCGATGTCGCCGGTTTCCCTGTAGTAGTTTATCTGTCCCTGAAGTTTCACCCGTAGCCAGTCCCTGAACGTTCGGTTGTAGGTCAGCGAGGCCTGGCTGAAAAGTTGAGTGCCTGAGTTCAGAAAACTGGACACTGTCATGCCGTCCTTGCCGTAGGTGTATTCTCTGACGGCATCCGAGGGAGTATAGTCGGCATTCAACACCAGCGTGAAGTCCTTCAGAAAACCATAGTAGAGGCTTGCTCGCCAGCTCTTGTCGGACCGGAGCAGAGGATTGCCCTTGCGGCATGTGGTCTCGGAAGTGTAGTAGACGTAGGGGTTGAGCCAGTTGAAGTAAGGCCGGGATATGTCTCTTGACACGTCAAGAGATATGCTTTGGTCGCCTCGCGGAATATTCAGGCTCACACTCAGCGAGGGGAACACGTCGGTGTAGGAGCGCGAGAAATTGAGAGAGGCGTCGGCGCTGCGGCCCGTCGTGCGCGTATGCTCCACGCGCAGCCCCAGCATCACCGAGAGGTTCTCGCCAAACTTGCCGTTCCATTCGGCAAACGCGGCATGAACCTGTTCGTTGTAACGGAAATTGTCAATCTGTCCGTACAGATTCTCATGATTGTCTATGCGGCCGTAGGAGTAATCATAGCCGGCGCGCACGGAGTGTCTTCGGCCTATGGCGCGGCGATAGGTCGGGCGTATGTTGAATCCGTCCATGTCTGTGCGTGTTTCCTGGCGGCGCAGCTCATCGTCATTAAGGTATTCGGTGTTGACGCGCGCTTTCATGGTCGACCAGTCGGCACTCACGTCCAGATAGCTGCCAAGAGTATCGGTTTCGAGTGTATAGAAAGATGTCACGCCTATGGTGGGCGATGTCCAGGGGGTGCGTCTGTTGATGCCCATGCCGCTTTCTGTCGGGTCGGCGTTCGGCCCGGTGGATAGAGAGCGCACCGTCGACCGGTCGTCGGCCTGATTGCCCGAAAGATTCACCCCCACACCTATGGTGCTTTTGCTATTGGGTCTGAACTCTCCGTTCAGGCCGCCCAGAATGCTGTTGGAGGTGTTTTTGAAGCGGTCGGTGTTCTCTACTGTCAGAGCCGGATCAGTGTACTCATAGAGGGTGCGCGTCTTGTTGCGCCTGTCGTAGTAGCCGTAAAGAGCGTATGCCGTGGCCGAAAAATGTCCTTTGGTGTAGCCTGCCACAGCTGTCGTGTACGATGACAGGCTGTTTTCGGCCCATGAGCCGTCCTCTACCAGGCTGAATATAGTTCCCTCGTCGGGTCTGCGCAGAATCACGTTCACTATGCCCCCCGTCATAGACGCCTTGTAGCTGCTGCCGGGGTTGGTGATAATCTCTATGCTCTTGATATTTCCGGATGGAATTGCTGCAAGATAATTCTTCAGGGCTTGTGGGGCCATTTTCGGAGGCCGGCCGTTGATGTAAATCACAGACGTTCCCACGCCGGTGATTTTCACGCCGCCCTCGCTGTCCATATACACCAGCGGCGTAAGCTCCACCACTTCCCGGGCATTGGTGGCATGATTGCCCAGAGTGGAGGGATCGAAGATGAATTTGCCGGCCTTGCGTGTCAGTGCGCTGCCTGTGACGGTAAGCTCTTTCAGCTCAGTGCCTGTCGGAGTCATGAACAGCGAATCGGGTGCGGTGGCCGCAATCATGCTTAGAGGTGTCATACCCGGATGACTGAGCGCCAGGATGCGATGCTCCAGACTGTCGGATGGAAGCGACGCGCGCCCTGCCGCATCGGTCAGAGCCACATCCCGCAGGGTGGAATCGGCAGTGCTGAGCAGGCTCACGGCCACACCTTCCAGAGGCCTGCGGTCGGTGCTGCTGTACACACCGAAAGCGCGTCGTGCCGGTTCCTGCGCCAAGAAAGTTTGCGCAATAATAAAATTAGCAATAATCAACAGTATAACCCTTTTCATAAGCAAGATGCGATTTATTTGCCAGCAAAGATAACAATTATTTCTTAGACGCCCGTAATACAATCATTACAAATCTCCATCAGATTCAGTTTTAACAAAAAACTGTTCGAATCGACGTAATACAATGTCTGTTTTGTTTTCTTCGGAATAATCCAAAAGACATCCTTCCCTATTGATTCGTTCCATCGCCCGCTGACGGCAGCCGCCTCCGCAGATTGGTGCGATGCGGCAATTGCGACACTCGTCTCTTGAGAACTTTACGGCCATGCGACGCTCCAGCGCATTGTTTTCCCAAACGATTTGTCCGTCCGCGTCAAGATATCCGGCCCTGTCTTCCCGCTTGAAATCACGCGCTGTGCAAAAGAACACATCGCCATTGTAATTTATCAGTACATTGTTGCGTTTGTCGCCATAGCACGACGAACCGGGAGCGCCGCGCATATAGTGTGTGTGGCAACTGAAATCTTTGTTTCGGAATAAGGAGCAAATGTGGGAAACTTCATTCTCAATGTCGTTGTCAGAATCAAGGTCTTGCCAGACACGCTGTAGGTCAACCGATATATTCTTTTTTGCCTCTTTATCAATATCGGCCATATCTTCCAGAACATCATATACGCTTTTCAGATTTTCAGCTGTGTAGTTTATTCTGAATATTACATTATTGTCTTTAGCCGCTTCCTTTATATTACTCATAATGCGGTGGTAGCTTCCTTTCCCGTTGATGCAGAAACGCGTTTTATCATGAAATTCACGACCACCGTCAACAGTTATCTGGAAACTTGTATCTATGCCTTTCAGTGAATCAAGTACTTTTCTGCTGAGGAAATATCCATTGGTAGTGAAATGCAACTGCAATTCCACTCCTCTTTTCGCACAGATATCCTGCGCATGACGTATAATGGGAAGTGCAATATCCTGATAATAAAGCAGCGGTTCTCCACCGAAGAACGAGAGATACAGCACCTTCAGTTCACAGTTGCGCTCTACTGTCGTTGCCAGAAGTTTCAGCACAGCCTGCAATACCGTGTCCTGCATCCTTGACGCCGGCTGATGCTCCTCATAACAATACCAGCAGCGAAAATTGCAATTAAGTGTCGGATTTATATGGATATGGTACTCGCTGTCATTGTTGTCGATACGCTCAAATAAGTCGGCAAGCAATTTAACTTCATCCACGCCGTCATCCAGTAGCACCCCTGCTTCAGACAATTGCCTTGTCAGCTTATCTGCGCTGCCGGTTATCTGATTGCCCCGAAGATTCAGATTTATGGAATTACTGACTATAAATTTGTCATTCAACGCATTGTAAATGATTGTGTATCCGTTATGTAGCTGTATACAGGTGGTGAATCTGCTCTGTTTCATATAAAAAGGGAATATGGCAGAGGTTGAAAAATAATGGCTCAGCTATAAGCAAAATCTCGTTTGCCACTACTTTTCAGCCTCTGAGAAGCACAATTTACCGTGGGCACGTAGTCTCAGGGTTTATGACTGTCACGCCATTGTTACACTTTTCATTGGTGGATTTATTTCCACAGGTTTTTGCATTCGTGCATCCACTATTTGTTCCTTCGCATCCATCCGCGGAGAAATTTGTACATTTGTTGTTCGTACCGCAACCCATGCTGTCCAGATCGGACTCGAGAATCAACGACTGCTGTTCCTCCGGGAGAGTGGCGTCCACGATGCCGCTGACGAACTTTTCGATTTTGGATTTTTCCATATCAATAAAGTGTTTAGTTATTTCCTACTCTGTTAAGGATTTTCGGATACCTCCATTTGTTGTATGTGATTTTATAGTTCGATATTGCCGGCGAAGAGCTGATTGCCGTCGGTGCGGCAGAGTATCTCGTACTCGCCTTGTAGTCCCGCTACATCGATAGAGGCATCTTCATGGTCTACCATGCCGGTGAGCACAACCACGTCGCCCTGCTTTAACTCCACCGTCATGTACTCGACATTCTCCGGGAGGTCGAGGATTATCTCCGACTCACCAATATATATATCAATATAGGTAGACGATGGAAGCGACGGACGACCACGTTTTATGAGTCTAATCTTCTCCTTGTTGTCATGAGCATCTTCTCCATAACAAGGTAGTGTTAGAAATGGCAATGCAGCCAAAACAATTAGTAGTGCAGACGTTTTCATTATTGCATTTTTTAGATATGCAAAATTAACGTCTGCTCCGTGCTATCTCCAAAAAAATTCTTGAAAATAATTTGTCTTTTGACGGTTTGTAAATTGCTGAAATTTAGCAGGTTAAATATAAAGACAAATTTTTATTTTTGTCCTTATGAATTCGTGAATGCAAGCAGCTGTAAATCAGCTACTTATAGCACCTTTAAAAATCGACATGTTAATCGCTGAATTGCAAGTACTTACGCTAATTCTGCCAAATAATCGATTTTTCTGGTTGACTCTATTGTTAGAATTTTGCTTTTTAAGCGTCGTTTTCGATTATAGACGTTATTGATATTGTTTACATTAAGCAATATTGAAATACTTGTAATTGAGAGGCCAAGTATAGTGTAAGAGAACAATGCATAATCTGAATCCTTGAGTCCTGGCAGGTCTTGGCGTAGATTGGCGACAATATTGTTTTTGTTCTGATTTATAAATTGTTCAAGAGTATTATAATTTTGGCTGCCTGGAGTAATATCGGCAATCAGTTTATTTACAACCTCAGTAAATTTTTCTCTTGATATTTCTTTGTTTTTATCTTCGTTCATTACTGCCAGGATCTGATTAAACACATTATATCTCGTTTTCATCAGATTTCCTATCAATGTTTTTGAAACCTCAAGATTCTTTGCGGTAGCTTCATATGCGGATTTAAGTTCCGCTGCTAATGTGATTTTCTCGTTTTGCTTGCGACGAGAGTTCTTTCGTATGGTGTATATTACAAAAAAAGCGACCGTTACAGTCAATCCAAGACACATTATAACTAATAGGATAATTGTTTTACTGCTTTGTATTTCCTCATTTTGCGCTATCCTTCGGCTATTATAATAGTCCGATACAATACCTACTATCTGTTTACCCGAAGTCTCTATAGATATACTGACAGTGCTATTATCAATATCAGTCAATGTCCGCAATGCTGATGCGTAATCTCCATCGGCTTTCTGTAAATCAAGCAAAATATAGTCGCTTAACAATTGTTCTTTGCCATGTATGTCATCAAGAATTGCCCGGGCTCTTACCGTGTCGCCGCTTTCAATCAGAGACAGACCAAGCACTGCGGAGTCTGATGGATTCATGCCTCCGCAGCGGTTCATGCTCTCACAGGTTGCAATTGCTTCAGAGTATCGCCCTAAAGCATAGCAGGATCTACACATAATGGTCTTTGCCTCATATTCCATAGCAACATCGTGATTGCTGACCGCAGAATCAATCGCCTGGCTAACATATATTATAGCACTGTCGTATTGTATGGCATTGTGATATGCCAGACCTATATCCATCAATGCATAACGTGTGTGCAATCTCCTGCCACTCTTCTTAAAAGTCTCATAGGCTATCTTGTCGTATTTTAGTTCCTCACCGTAATACCTCATGTGATTGAAACATGTAGCCAGTTCGCGGGCCGTCATGCCTTTCCAGAAATAAAGGTCATTGTCGGCGGCAGTATGGAAGCCGTCGTACATGGCTACAATGCATCGGGGGAGGTCTCCGGCATGAAAGAGGGTGCGTCCGAGGTAATACTGCGTCATGGTGTGGCGCAGCGGGTCTCGGTCGGGGCGGTAGTGGCCTACGGCGGGAGCGATGATGCTGTCGGAGGCCACGTGGATGTCGTTGCGGTCCAGCGCGCGGCTCATTGTCAGGGCATACAGGGCGCGTGCATCCGAGCCGTGCAGGCTGCGCGGGTCGATGCCGCGCATTATGGCGAGGGCCGAGTCGGGCAGCGAATCCATGAGCGCTTCGGCGCGCTCCATCTCGGCGATGGCGCCGCCGTCGCGTGAGCATGAGGCGAGATGCAGAACCCCAAGCAATAACAATATGTATATCAGTCTGTGCATGTGTGCTTTTATTTATGGCCGGAGAAGAAATTGAAATTCCTCCCTGAAACAGCGATACAAAATTACACAAATAATAGCAATAACCTATTATAATGCGGAAAGAAGCACATGATGTGCACCTTCCCGCATTATAACAAAATGATAATCCCGTATCCCTTGCGCCGTCGGTCAGCGGAATACCGCTACCCAGCCGCCGCCGGGCGCCAGGCTTACGTGCACTGGCTGTCCGGACTCGACGGATGGCAGGCGGGTGATGCGGTAGTCCACGGGGTGCTTGGCTGCGTTGACGCCGTCGGCCATGACGGTGGCGTCGTAGCTGCGGCCGGGCATCAGGAAGGAGGTGTCGAGGGTGAGCTCGCGGGGCTCGCCGTTAGTCATGGCCCCGACGTACCACACGTCGCCCTTGCGGCGGGCTATCACCACGTACTCGCCCACGCGGCCGTCGAGCACGCGCGACTCGTCGAAGGTGGTGGGCACGGCGGCCATGAAGTCGGCGCAGTCGGGCTCGCGGTCGTAGGCCGTGGGAGAGTCGGCCATCATCTGCAGGGCGCCGTCGTAGACCACATACATGGCGGCCTGATGGGTGCGTGTGCCGAGGCTCATGGGCGCGTCGTTGCTCGGGCGGTAGCTCGCGGCCGTGCTGTTGAGCATGGCGCCGGGGGTGTAGTCAAGCGGACCGGCCACCTGGCGGATGAAGGGGATGGTCACGTCGTAGCGCAGCTGGTCGGGGTTGCCGGGACGGCCGTAGGCGCCCCACTTGTAGTTCTCGAGGCCCTTCACGCCCTCGTAGTTCACGAGGTTGGGATAGGGGCGCTGCCAACCCACGGGGTGCATGCCGTGCAGGTCGAGCAGCAGATGGTTGTCGGCGGCGAGGCGCACCATCTCGCCCAGCGAGCTGATGAGCGGCTGGTCGTCGCGGTCGAAGAAGTCGATTTTCAGGCCCTTCACGCCCATGTCGGCGAAGTGGCGCATCAGTCCGGCGGGGTCGTCCTTAAGCTGTCGCCATGTGGCCCAGAGGATGATGCCGATGCCCTTGCCGCGGGCATAGTTGATGATGCCTGCGAGGTCGACGTCGGGGTTGATGTCGTGGATGTCGCCGTTGTCCTTGGCCCAGCCTTCGTCGAGTATCACGTACTGCAGGCCCTTGCGCGTGGCAAAGTCGATGTAGTGCTTGTAGGTGGCAGTGTTGATGCCTGCCTCGAAGTCTACGCCCGTCAGGCCCCAGTCGTTCCACCAGTCCCAGGCCACCTTGCCGGGCTTGATCCACGAGGTGTCGTCGAGGCGCAGGGGCTCGCTCAGGCGCATGGCCAGCGTCGATGCGGGCAGCTGGCTGTCGTCGGAGGTCACGGCCACGGCGCGCCAGGGCAGCACAGCGTTGCCGGCCACGCGGGCTATGTGGTCGGCACCGGCCACGGGCACCAGGTTGAGCTTGTTGAAACCGCCCACGCGGGTCTGCAGCGGCACTGGTGCGTGCTCGGCCTTCAGGCCCTCGCCGTCGGCGCTGCGGCGCAGAAACATGCCCGGGAAGTTCTCGAGCATGCCTTCCATCACGAGCGCCTTGCGGCCGCCGTCCAGCTCAACGAGCAGCGGCGTGATGCTGACGGTGTCGGCCGGCATCTCGCCCAGCGGCACCTCGTCGTAGTAGCACTCGAAAGCGAAGCCGTAGGGATAGTCGCTGCTGCGCAGGTCGTTGTTGTAGGGCAGCCATGCGCGGCGCGAGGCGCCGAAGTTGAAGGCAGCCTCGTCGGCGGCCACCGTGAGGCTGTCGGAGGCACGGCCCGTCAGCACGAAGCGGTAGGCCGCAGCATCGTCGTAGGCGCGCAGCTGCACGCTGTAGCCGCGCATGGTCAGCGTCAGCTCGTTGTAGCAGTCGCGCACCTCGGCCTGGCGATAGTGGGGCGTGGCGAAGGTCTCGTCGACGCTGCGGCGCGACGTGCGGCGCACCCGGGCGTCGTCGCCCAGCACGCGTCCGTCGGCCAGGCGCAGCCCCATGGGCGAGGGCAGCAGCGCCTCGTGGCCGTCGAGGCTGACGGTCCACGTCATGGGCCCGTGGCCCGTTGTCACGTCGACGCGCAGGCCGCCGTCGGGCGAGCTCACGCTGTAGTTGCCCGCCACGGCAGCCGCGGCAGGCAAGGTCAGTGCCGCGAGTGCGGCGATAAAGGTTTTTCTCATAGGGTTTATCAAGGTTTGTAGCATTATTTCATGGTGAAGCTTCGGAAGGTGGCTTCTCCGCCATCGAGACCTACGGCAAACAGGCCTATCGTCATGCCGGTGAATCCTCCGGCGGTCTCGGTGGCAAGGTAGCGGGCATTGGCACGGCCCATGGGCGTCCAGGTGCGGCCGCCGTCGCTGCTCAGCGAGAATGTGTACATGTCGTCATCGCACTCCACGCGCAGGTCCAGCCACTTGCCGGCCTTGACGGGCACGGCGTCGAATCGGTGGGTTATGGCATTCAGACGCAGCTCGCACACGGCCTGCTCCTTGCCGTCGGGCAGCATCTCCACGAAGATGTCGTAGTGACTGCCGCGCTCCATGTACACGGTCATGCCGGCACGCGTTCCCGCCGCGGCGCCGGGCAGCAGTTGCATCGTGGTGGTGCATACGGCGTCGTGCGAGCGCTGGCGGCGTCCCGTCCATGTGGGGCTGCCCTCGTCGTCGAGGCCTGTGGGAGTGGCCTTGAGCGTAAGTCCGCGGCGCGTGAGCACATAGTTTTCAGTATGCGGATTGCACAGAAAGACCCACTCGAAGCCGAGGGCGTCGGCTTTACGGAAGTCGGTCTCCGTGGCCTCGGCGCGCACCGGCACCGCGGGCAGCGTGGCGGCATGCATCAGGGTGTCGACGGTGCCGTTGGCGTTGACTACGGGCCATGCTCCCTCGTCCCAGCGCACGGGCGCCAGCATGGTCTCGCGGCCGAGGGTGTGTACGCCGTTGCCCACCGTGCGGTAGCCGAGCGCCACAGCCCACCAAGAGCCATCCGGTGCGTCCACAAGGTCGGCATGACCCACACCCTGAATGCGGCTGCCCTGCGCGGCACGGCAGAAATTGGTGATTATGGGATTGGACGGATTGGGTTCGTACGGGCCGTAGATGTCGCGGCTGCGGGCTATCGTCACGTGGTGGCCCAGCTCGGTGCCGCCTTCAGCTATGAGCAGATAGTACCAGCCGTCCTTCTTGTAGATATGCGGCGCCTCGGGATGGCGTCCGCCCGTACCGTTCCAGATGCGGCGCGACGGCGTCAGCTGCCGCCCCGTGGCGGGGTCTATCTCGCAGAGCCAGATACCAACGTCGGGATTGCTCGTCATGTACACCTTGCCGTCCTCGAAGTACAGCGATGGGTCGATACCGCCCTGCTCCAGCCACACGGGCTCGCTCCACGGGCCGGCCGGGTCGGTGGCCGTCACCAGGAAGTTGCCGCTGTGGGGCGCGGCCTGCGGACCCACGTTGGTGGTAATCATATAGAACGTGCCGTCGTTGTAGCGAATGGTCGGTGCATAGATGCCCAGCCACGCGTTGGCCGTACCCAGGGGAAGCTGCGACGGACGGTCCAGCACATTGCCTATCTGCTCCCAGTTGACGAGGTCGCGGCTGTGCCACACGGGCACGCCCGGGAAGAACTGGAACGACGAGTTCACAAGATAGAAATCAGAATCGACACGGCAGATGCTCGGGTCAGGGTAGAAACCGGGAATGACCGGATTGCGGTATTCGCCTGCGGCCGCGGCTGCGACAGCGCCCGCAAGCACTAATGATACAAGTGTTTTTCGCATGGCTGATGGTATTTTTTGCAAATATAACTATTATTTCCTAATCTTTACGCGGTCTGCTCCACTTACACCGGCATAGTTATTATTTGTGGGGGCTGTTGAAAACATATGTTAACCCTCGATACAAAACCATGGAAATCTTTACAGGACAAACCATAGGAACGCACCGATGAGCATTCCTATGTCTTTTCAGCCTGCCGCATAAACAAAGTACTTTTTAGAACGCCTGCATTAAACTTTTTTTCACAATTATTGTCTTATAAATATACGGACTCGTAAAAAAAGCGTAAATTTGCATACCGGAATCCAAGTAGAAAAGTGAACGACGAAAAAAACATACCGCAAGCAGAGACTCCTGTCCCTCACGCCGCCGAGGCTCCTAAAGCCGTGGTCGCCACAGCGCCGGCAGCCGGGTGGCACACATGGATGGCAGCACTGGCAGCCGTTCTCGCCATCGCCGCATGGGTGGCCCTCTGCTTCAACGGCTATGTGGCCCTCGGCGTCGGCATCGCCGCATTCGTCGCCGGCGTCCTCGGCCTGCATGCCCACACGCGCGCCTGGCGCAACCTTGCCACTACGGCACTGATTGCCGCCGGAGTCATTCTCGTCGTGCTCGCCGCTTTTCTGATTGTGATTTTCTGGGGGCTGAACTCAATCTGACAGCAAATCAACCAATCGTTACGCAATATACCCTATGAAACCCACACTTTTCGTCCTTGCCGCCGGCATGGGCAGCCGCTACGGAGGCCTCAAGCAGCTTGACGGCGTAGGCCCTCAGGGCCAGACCATCATGGACTACTCCATCTTCGACGCTATACGTGCCGGATTCGGCAAAGTAGTATTCGTGATCCGCAAAGATTTCGAGCCCGATTTCCGCGCCAAAATCCTCAGCAAATATGAAGGCCACGTACCCGTCGAGGTAGTGTTCCAGTCCATCGACAAGCTCCCCGAAGGATACACCGCACCCGCCGACCGCGTGAAGCCCTGGGGCACCAACCACGCCGTACTCATGGGCCGCGACGTCATCAACGAGCCCTTCGCCGTAATCAACGCCGACGACTTCTACGGCCGTGACGCCTTTGAGGTGATCGCCCGCGAGCTCTCCCGTCCCCACGACCGCAAGGGTGACTACTGCATGGTGGGCTTCCGCGTAGGCAACACCATGACCGAAAACGGTACCGTGGCCCGCGGCGTATGCGAGACCAACGCCGACAAGATGCTAACCAAAGTGACCGAGCGCACCGACATCGGCTACGACGCCGACCACAAGATCGCCTTCACCGACGAAAACGGCGCCACATGCCACCTCGACCCCGCCACACCCGTGAGCATGAACCTCTGGGGCTTCACTCCCGAATACTTCGACTACAGCGACCGCGAGTTCCGCCGCTTCCTCGACGCCCACGGCACAGAGCTGAAGAGCGAATTCTACATCCCCACCTGCATCGACACGCTCATCAACAGCGGCGAGGCCACCGTGCGCGTGCTCGACACCGACTCCCGCTGGTTCGGCGTCACCTACGCCGCCGACCGTCAGGGCGTAGTCGACCGTCTTGCCGCCCTCCACGCCGCCGGCGAGTACCCCGACAAGATGTTCTGATAATCCGACAGACACAACCCATCAGACCGCCGGCCGCCTCCATCCGCAGCCGGCGGTTATTTTATTTATCTTAAAAAAAGGACACAATAGCAGAATCAAGAGTATAATAAATTTATGGCTATCCGTAAAACAAGGACAGCCCACGTTCGTCGCAGGTTGAATCCGGTCAACGCAGCAGAAGTGATATACTCTCAGTAGAAGCAGAAAAAACGCATCTGCTCGTGCTCATGCAATACACAACCTTTTAAGGTTGCAAACGGCAAAAGCAACCTATTTCAGTTGCACATTCCAATACTAATGCCTATATTTGCACAAAATTTCATTTTATGAAAATCGGAGCGATAATAACCGGCGATATTGTGGATTCCACCAAGATGGTTGCGGAAGAGCGCAACTCAATGTTGCGAATGCTGCAATCGCTGCCGGAGTTACTGTCGACCTTGACAAAATTTGATTTGGAAATTTTTCGTGGCGACAGTTTTCAGATAAGGGTTGGGAATCCCGTTGATTCATTAACGGCGGCTCTCGCCATACGAGCTCATATCCGTTCCTATAAGTTCACTGAGTATAAGTGCCAATGGGATGCCCGATTGTCAATTGGAATAGGAACGGTGGAATATGAAAACGGAACACTTGCCATGAGTGACGGCGAGGCATACAGGGCGTCAGGCAGAGGACTTGATGCCATAGGTAAGCGTCGGCTGATAATAGAGACGCCTTGGGAAAAAGTTAATAAGGAGTTATGTGTCTCGACTGCTTTTGCTGATGACATCATTTCCGGATGGACCCAAAGCCAAAGCCGCGTTATTTTTCAAAGTCTGACAACGGACATCAGCCATGCCGAAATCGGATGTCTGCTCGGGATTACACGACAGATGGTCGACAAGGCTCTGAGAGCCGGTAAGAACGAATTGATAAATCTGTATATCAACAGATTCAAGGAACTCCTTAAAGAAAGGATATGATGAACACAATCATACTAATAAAACTCATTGCAGGACATCTGGCGGGAGACTTCTTTTTCCAGAGTGACAGAATGTGCGCTGATAAATTCTCAAACAATTCCGCCGCAAAATACAAGGCTCTCATTCTGCATGCCCTTATTCAGGCGGCGTTGGCATATGTATTCGTTGCTCAATGGACATGCTGGATAATTCCCACCGTCATTGGAGTCAGCCACTTCGTAATAGATCTGGTCAAAACTATGAGCAAGAGAAAAGATTTCATCAGTCTTATATGGGACCAAATTGCTCACTACTGCGTCATAATCGGCTTATGGTGGTTCCTTTTTGCAAAAATTCCTCAAGTAGACATGGCTTATGAAATATCAACAAATTTATGGCTTATCGCCACTGCATATATTGCTGTGCTTACCCCCACTTCGATTTTGATAAAATCCTTTATCGAATTTGAAAAATGGATGCCATCCGATGCATCATCTCAAGGTTTGCCAAATGCCGGCAAGTGGATTGGGTATCTTGAAAGAATACTGATTCTGACATTCATATTCACAGACAATATAGAAGGTATAGGCTTCTTATTGGCAGCGAAATCAGTTTTCAGATTCGGAGAACTGAACAAAGCTAAAGACATAAAAATTACAGAGTATGTGCTCATAGGCACATTCGCCAGTTTTACGATTGCAATACTGATTGGTTTTGGCATTAGCTGTCTCATAGGTATGTGTTTTGTATAAAACCATATCATCTTCACTATGACTAAAACAGATATAATCATTAACTGTAACAACCATACCCAAAAGGCAATATCAAATTTTGCCTCAAGACCTCCTATTCAATAGTAAATCAGTCTTTTAGATGAGTTTAAATACACATCTCTATTACCAAAAAAAGAGGGTCCAATCAGACCATCCATATCATTGACAGACCAATTCAAAATATTAACAAGAATATTTTTGGCACGTAACTCGCCGACAGAGCATCTCTTTGCGAGAATTCCTTTCCCCGCTTTTTTGCCATTCAGCTGATATGTGGTGATTTTCCGGAAATTGGTATCATTAATCCAATTAGCGACTTCCTGACGACGTCCGAATAAAGATACGCAATTTGCGCATCCCAAATCAAAATTTAATCTTGCGGTCATTTTCCCGATTGTCCGCTTTTCATCCTCAATCTCTATTGAAGCTTCAATGATAGGTCTTGGCTGCAGCTCAACGATTCTGAACGAATTTTTATCGCTTAAATCGACCTCACTGCCTGGCACAAAGTCCATTGTTAGTTTCCCAAAATTTAGACGCACCAACATGTCCTGTGTCTCATCCTTATAGTGTAGCAAATGAATCGGCAAAAGTAGATGATTAAAATCTTTGAGAACAATTATTTTGTCTTCGTAATAAAAATCGCCGATTTTGATTCTTCCACGATGAACACTTTGAACAGCATACTCTTTCCGATACGATTTAGCATAAGTAAATTCAACTGAATCGGGCGCGAAAGCTGTAGCTTTACTGATTTTGTTAAAGAATGACTCATTGCACATGATGTAGCTGCATCCCGTCTCCAAAAGAATACTGTCAACACGTGTTTCATTCATTTGACCATTAAAATAGAAGTGTCCTTCACTTTTATATAATTTGAAGTGAGACTGGGCCTGTAGATGAAGCACACAAAAAAAGATGCCAAAAATCAAGACTACATTTTTAGTTATCCTATTAATCATAACCTTATACCAGCTTAGCAAATAATTTAGAACTGCTCACCTCCACAGGTCGGGGCGGTCGGTGATGATGCCGTCCACGGGGAGGTCGGGGGCAGAGGCGGGTGAGTCGAGGGTCCAGATCTTCACCTCCTTGCCGTGTGCGTGCATATCGTCGATAATGCTGCGGGTCACGGAGTTGGCGTAGAAATTAAACGATGATACGTGGCGGTAGCGGTCGTAGTCGAATGCCGAGAAGCCGCCGTCGAATATCAGCGGCAGACCGCGCATCCGGCATATCAGAAGCTTCTCGAGTCGCAGTTCAGGAGCCAGGGCGTGCGTCACGGCCAGCACCTCGTCGCTGAAACTCTGCACCACCACGCGGCCGCAGGCCCCGTGACGGCGGAATGCCTCCACCATGCGCTGCTCGATGCCCGGATACTGCCCGCGGGCGTGCTTCACCTCCACGAGCAGGCGCGCACGGTCGCCCACAAGCTCCAGCACCTCGTCGAGCGTCGGAATCCGCTGGTCGGTCACGTTGCCGTCGGCGTCCTTGATGTGCAGCGCCTTGATTTCCTCAAGGGTCATGTCGGCAATTGTGCCGTGGCCGTCAGTCGTGCGGTCCACGCTCGCGTCGTGGCACACCACGAGGGCGTTGTCGGCCGTCTGGTGGATGTCAATCTCCAGCATGTCGGCTCCGGCGGCGATGCCGCGCTCCATGGCTAAAAGCGTATTCTCCGGCGCTATGCCGGCGCCTCCGCGGTGAGCCACCACGATATAGCGGCGCGGAGCCTCGGTGCTCATGCCCCTGCGGGCGAATATGCCGGGCACGGCGCACCATGCGGCATAACCAAGCACGGCAGCGCAGGCAGCGCCCACTCCTATAATCACTTTCGTCTTCATATCTTTATCTTGAATAGGTGGCGGCAGAGTATGCGCACCACGCTGTTGTACCATTGGAAACAGTCGCGCGACTGCGGAGCCGTGCGTATAGCCTCCGTGGCGAAGCGGTCCACGGCCTCGTTGTTGAGCAGCGACCACATCAGGAAGTTGCCGAAGCGGTGCGTGAAGAGGTCGCTCAGCTTCTCCGTGTCGCCTATATTGCCGAGTATTTCCTCGCGATAGGCCGCCACGCCGGGGAAGGAAAGCCCCGCGAGCTCGCCCTGCAGGAAGCTGCGCGTGCGCTCCGGGAAGTAGCGGTGGGCGGTGCTGAGCACACGCCCCGCCTCGGCCACGAGCGTGCGGCCGTCGTGGTCGGGATTGTCCGACGGCGCGGCGTCAAGCCTGCGCACGTCCTCAGCCGTGGGATAAGCCGCCAGAATATGGCGCATGAGCTGTAGAGGCAGCTCTATCAGGCCGCAGTCACCTATCATCTCCGATATATTGTCGAGCATATGCAGCAGCATCCCGCGGTCGGCGTCGGCTATGGCCCTGTCGATAAGCTCATAGAACAACGGGGCGCAGCGGCCGTCGCCCGGGCGCGCCGTGCCATCGCCGCAGTGGCGGCAGTAGACCACGCCGTACCAGTTCATTACGTTGCGCTTGTAGTAGCCCGTGGCGTTGGCCCGCGCGCTGTTGCGCGCACGGAAGCGTCCGCGGCAGCGGCGCGTCCAGTCGGCCGCCTCGCGCGTGTAGATTTCCAGGATCTCGGGATTGTCGGCGCCCGAGTTGTACTGCACCTGGTAGAGCACATAGAGCAGCGACATCTGCGAATAGTCGCTCCATGCGTCGCGCTCGCGGCCGGGCGCCAGCAGCCTGCGTATCAGCGGACTGATATTGCTCCACGCAGCCGTACCCATGACTACGAGGATGCGCTCCAGCACGAAGTAGGAAAAGCTGCATCCCGTACTGTATGCGTCGGCGATGGCCGGATGCAGCGCGGCGAACCCGGCAGCCTCGGCGGCTGTGTCGCCCTCGCCGCGGCTCGCGCGCCCGTAGTGGCCCACGAAGTCCATTATATCGCCCGTCAGGCGGCGGCTCCAGCGGTCGGCCGACGCTGCAGCAGGCACCACGGCATCGTCCCAGAAGCCGGCATACTCCACGGCGTTGTTCACGTAGTCGCTCTGGAATGTTATCTGTCGGCGCATCACGGTCTGGAGGAACGGCATCGCCATGCGCACCAGCGAGAAGCGCAACGTGGCATACGAGGCGAGGCCGCGTATGCGTTCCAGCATGTCGTCCACCATGGCGTCGTCGGGCTTCGGAGCCATGCAGGCGTCGATAATGAGCAGCACGGCCAGGCGCACGCCGGTCTCCACGAAGCGCATCATGCGCCGGCGGCGGCTTCCGGCAAGCAGATTCGAAGCCAGGCTGCGGCGCTGCACGTCGTCGAGCATCTCGCGCACGATCCGCGCCGTAAGATTCTCGCGCAGAGGTACTCCGCCACGCGTGTGGCGACGCTGCGAGAGATAATAGGCCTGCTTGCAGGCATCGTCGCTCACGTCGGTGATGCTGTCCTCCATCAGGCGCCACATCGTCAGCATCGGGTCCGAGGCGTACAGCCCCTCGTTGAAGTAGTCGCTGAGGAGCATATTCGTCAGCGACACCGAGGCCGCCGTGCGCAGACGCCGGATGGGAGCCAGGCGCGCGCCCAGCTCACGGTTACGGACTATCAGCTCCGGCGTGGCCTCTGCGGCGGCTATGCTGCGCTGCGTCTCGTTGTAGCCCGCTATCAGCGCGGGGTCGGGAGGCAGTGCGTCGAGCATCCGCCGCTGCAGCTCCGTGAGCTGCGGCTCGTAGTTTTCGCCCACGAGCACGTCGGCCACATCGTTGGTGAGCTGCATCACGTCGGGGCGCGTGCTGTGCAGCGCCGTCAGCTCCAGGAGCGTGTCGTATCGGCCGTCGGCCAGGTCGGTCAGCAGCGAATTGCGCAGCGCGCCTATGAGCACGGCGTTGGCCTCCGTGCCGTCCAGCACGCGCAGATAGTCGGCCGTGGCGGGAGCGCCGCCGTGGCGCCGCCTGAACGAGAGGCACAGCGCGTACTCCAGGAAACGCTCGTAGATAAATTCCACCACATTGCTGCGCTCGCCGCCGGACAGCGTGCGCACGCACTCCTTCAGGATGGGGCGCTCTGGGCTGCGCAGCAGCTCGGCGTAGGCCACGCTCACGCCGCCGTCGGGCTTATAGACCATCGAGGCCAGGCGGTGCAGCGGCGATGACGCGTCGTCAAGCGCCTGAAGCAGAGCAGCCGAGGAGATGCTGGCGGCGGGACGGCCGTCCAGATAGGTGTCGAGGATACGGTCGGCCAGCTCGTCTATCAGCTCGCACTGAAGGCGTCCGGCGAAGGCGCGCTCGCGGATGTCGTCAAGCATGGTTGCGAAAAGGCTCACCGACGTAAAGCGCGCCGGGTCGCTCACGAACACCTTGCCTATATTGTTGCCGCAGGCGTACTTGAGCGTGAGGGGATCGCGCAGACGCAGGAGCACGCGGCGGTCGATGCTCTCGAAGTCCGACTGCATCTGGTACAGCTTGCCGTAGATGCGGTAGGCCTCGCGTGTCTCCTCGGCGCTGAAGCCTCCTACGCTGCACCCGTCGCCGCCGCCGTCGGCGGGGCTGAAGCAAAGCGCCGGGTCGGGCGTGACGGCGGGCAGTATGCTGTTCTTCCACGTGAAGCTGCGGCACGTAGCCACCACCTTGAATCGCGGCCTGTCGGGCCGCACTAATAGCTCTGTGATGTCGCGGAACAGCGCCACGGGGCCCGGAACCGTGTCGGGCTGTCCGTCCGGAGTGGTGTAGCTGAGGCATTCGTTCAGCGCGTCGAAGAGGAAATACACGTTCTCACCGCTTTCCTCCGCCTTGGTGTGGAGCGTCTCCAGCACACGCTCGATGTTGCGCCGACGGCTCACGCCGAAGATGTCGCGCAGCGTCGCGGGCAGCCCGCAGGCGCCGAGTTCGGCGCTGTTGAAGATGAGCACCGCGCGGCCCTCGCGCAGCAGTTCCGACGTCCAGTGGCACAGCTGGTTGGTCTTACCCTGCCCGGCCTCGCCCGGCAGCGCCATGAGCGTCCGGGCGGCGTCGGCCCTGAAGTCGGCAAACATGCGTCCGAGCTCGCGCCGGTCCACGAACAGCTCGCTGCTGAATTTCTTTTCCTTCTGCACCTGCATCATGTAGGCGCGCGAATGCACCGCCGCGGCGTCCAGTATCTCCTGCCAGTTCATCTCGCGGGCCACGTCGAAAGAGGGCACCACACGCGCCAGGCAGACGTCGAGCGCGGCGTTCATGTCCTCGGTCTCGAAGCGATGCACCAGCTGGCTCGACGACTCGTAGCAGATGCTCTCGTCCTTAAGCGTCTGGAACAAGAAGATGTAGCCGTCGGCGCTAAGCATCGCCAGAGGCCATACGTCGCACACGTTGCCCGAGGCGTCCGCTACATAATAGTGACCCGGCTCAGCGGCAAACGCGGCACCGGCGGCCGGCGGCAGCTGCTCGTCGCGGCTGCGGGCGTCGAGGAGACACCCTGCGGCATCAGCGGCGTAGAAAGAATATGTATGCAACGGCTCCAATCCCTTGAGCATGGCGAGCAAATGGCTGCTGAGACTGTCGAACGCGCGCTGATAGAACGACTGCGCCAGCGATGTGCTGTGGCCCTTGAAGTCGTTGCGCACCTTCACGACGCCCGTCTGCCGAGCCGACCCGGCGAGGATGTTGAAGCGCGCCGACACCACGTTGGCGCTCAGCGAGCGCACCAGGGCGTCGTCGGGCAGCAGGCGCAGGGCGGCCAGCATCAGGGGTTGCAGCAGTTCGTTCACATGGTCGCCGAACGACAGCGGGCGCTTCATGTCGATGGTGCGCACCACGCGCTCCAGAGCCTTGCGCGCCTGCGCGTCGGCCCCGGCGGCAAGGGGCGCCATCCGCGCCAGCAGATAGCAGTTGAGCCACTGCACCGACATCTCGAAGAAGTCAAGCAGATGGGTCAGCGCCTCTTTGTAGTCCGACTCGGCGCGCGACTGTTCGGCGCGGGCCAGCGGATTGGACATAGTGAACGGCAGGCGCTCTATGCTGCTGCTCAGCAGCGCCTCGTATTCGGGCAGACGGCGCCCTTCGGCCAGAGCCTCGGCCATGCGTTGTGCGGGGGTGGAGGGAGGAGATGCCATGTGTTTTCGCTGGTTTTTTGCAAAGATACCCAATTTTTTGCAAAAACGAAATTTAATGGTTAGATTTGCAGCCATATGGCACAATACTCCGACACTTGCTTCCTATGTGGCTATTTCAGCAGCCGCCTACCCCGCCCCGACGGTATCCGGGCGCTCGCCGACGCCGGCTGGGCCATGCAGCCCTACGACAAAGCCGCCGCCGATGAATACCGCCGATTCTACTACCCCGAGTTCGTCGACTTCTGGCTCGGCTCCGGCGACGGTGACAACGACCGGCCCGTCCTGACCTTCACCACCCCGTGCTGCGGCGGCGCAGGCCCCGAGTTTGCAGCCGGCTGCGAGGGACAGCTGCGGAGCATTCGCCTGTGCCTGATGCCCTTCGGCATGGTGCTATACGCCATCGAGCTCACGCTGGAAGGCGACGACCTCAACGCCTTCACCCTCACCCTCTCGCGGCTGCGCGGCAATTTTGCATCCGTACCGGCGATAGCCCGGCCGTTGCGCCGCGCCATGGACGCTCTCGGCGTTCCCGCCGACGCGCCAATGATTGAAAGCGGCAACAAGCTGAAACTTTTCCACATAGTACGCTGTCTCACCCCTGAAGCCGTTGCGGCAGCCGCCGGCGACGCCACCCTCTTTCAGCTCGGCTCGCTTGTACGGGTAGCGCCCTACGATCCCGCTGACCCGGACGAAATCTCGCCCTCCTACCTCGCCGCGACTATCCGCGACAGCAAACTGAGTTTCTACAACAACTGGACGGCGCTCGCTTTGTTCGACACCTTCACCATCCTTGCGCACGACGTGCCGGACTGGATGGTGCAGAACTGGTGCGAGGACTACTTCGGCAAAATCTACATGCACGGCCTCTTCAGCAAGTTCTACCTCTACCGCCAGAACGCACGCTTCCGCGCCGACCCCGACGCCGGCGAGGACATAGAGAAAGAGCTCAATGAGTTTGAGCGCACATGCTGCTTCCACCACATCAGCTACAACTTCATGCCCGGAGAGGTGGACCGGGCCATCGACCGTTCGCTCGACCTCGCCCCGGAGCGCAGCCTGCTCCGCAGCTACATCGCCACCTGCAACGAACAGCGCGCCAAGACCTCCGACCGCCGCGTCAACGCCCTGCTCACGCTGCTCACCGTCCTCACCGTGGCCTCCACCCTCTGGGACTTCTCGAGCATGGTCAACGCGCTATATCCCTTCGGCACACAGTTCGGCTCCGAGGCCACCGGATTCCGCGCCGTAGTCTCCGCGGCCATCCTCATCATCCTCTGCGCCGTACTCTATATCATGCTTCCGCGCCGCAAGAAGGCTTAGTTACGCAACAAAAAAGCGCGCCGCTTCCGCGGTGCGCTTTTTATGGATGAACAGCTGTGGATTAGCCGTTGTACTTCTTCATGACAGCGATGAGGTCGAGCACCTTGTTGGAGTAGCCGATCTCGTTGTCGTACCAGCTGACAACCTTAACGAAGGTGTCGGTCAGAGCGATACCTGCCTTTGCGTCGAAGATGGAGGTGCGGGTGTCACCGAGGAAGTCGCTGCTTACCACTGCGTCTTCGGTGTAGCCGAGGATACCCTTGAGCTCGCCCTCGCTGGCTTCCTTCATGGCAGCGCAGATTTCAGCGTAGGTAGCGGGCTTGGCGAGATTGACGGTGAGGTCGACAACGCTGACGTCAAGAGTGGGGACACGCATCGACATGCCGGTGAGCTTGCCGTTGAGTTCGGGGATAACTTTGCCTACAGCCTTGGCAGCGCCGGTGCTGGAGGGGATGATGTTGCCGCTGGCAGCACGGCCGCCGCGCCAGTCCTTCATGGAGGGACCGTCAACGGTCTTCTGGGTAGCGGTGGTGGAGTGTACAGTGGTCATGAGGCCGTCGGTGATGCCGAACTTGTCGTTCAGGACCTTGGCGATGGGAGCGAGGCAGTTGGTGGTGCAGCTGGCGTTGGAAACGAACTGCTGGCCTGCGTATGTCTTGTCGTTTACGCCGCATACGAACATGGGAGTAGCGTCCTTCGAGGGAGCCGACATAACAACGTACTTGGCACCGGCTTCGATGTGTGCCTGAGCCTTTTCCTGAGTGAGGAAGAGACCGGTGGACTCAACGACGTACTCTGCCTCTACAGCGCCCCAGTTGATTTCTTTCGGGTCGCGGCATGCGGTAACGCGGATGTGCTTGCCGTTTACGATGAGCTCGCTCTTCTCCATGTCGTAGTCAACGGTGCCGTCGAAGTGGCCGTGCATTGTGTCATACTTGAGCATGTAGGCCATGTAGTCTACGGGAAGAAGGTCGTTGATAGCAACTACTTCGATGTCGTCGCGCTTTGTGCTGGCGCGGAATACGAAGCGACCGATACGGCCGAAGCCGTTAATACCGATTTTAGTCATAGTAAATATTTGATAAACTATTGGGTTATGAATGTTCTCGAAGAGTTTCTGCGCCTCTCGGAGCCGGTCGGCGCCTTAAGGCGCAGCAAAATTACGGAAATTTTTCGATATTTGGTTATAACGGCCGAAAAAATATGCAAAAAATGCTTTACAGATATTTGTCGCCGAAGCGGTTTTTGGCGTCGTTCACCATCTGCTTGATGCTCTGTTCGCGGCTCTTGGGGCAGATGAGGAGGACGTCGCCGGCATCGGCCACGATGTAGTCCTCGAGGCCATCGACCACCATGAGCTTGTCGCCGCTGACGGCGAAGATGTTGCCGTGGCTGTTGTAGGCGAGGACATTGCAGTTCTGCGCCACGTTGGCGTCGCTGTTGCGGGGCGAGTTGTCGTAAAGGGCACTCCATGTGCCGAGGTCGTTCCAGCCGAAGTGTACGGTCTCGACGTAGACGTTGGAGGCTTTCTCCATGACGGCGTAGTCGATGCTGATGCTGGGACAGGCGGGGAACTCGCGGTCAATGAATTCGGTTTCGGCAGGGGTACCGTAGACGCTGTTGCCGGCGTCGAACTTCTCAGCAATCTCGGGAGCGTGTAGGCGGAAAGCTTCCTTGATGCTGGCGGCCGACCAGAGGAATATGCCTGAGTTCCAGAAGAATTCGCCGCTTGCGAGGAACACTTTGGCGAGCTCGAGGTCTGGCTTCTCGGTGAAGGTCTTGACTTTGTTGAGATCCTGGCTGACGGATTCGCCAACCTGTATGTAGCCGTAGCCGGTCTCGGGGCGCACGGGCGTGATACCGAGGGTGAGGAGGGCGTCGTGGCTCTCGACGAATTCAAATCCGCGGCGCAGACTGTCGACGAAGAGAGTCTCGCCTGTGATGAGGTGGTCGCTCGGAGTTACGATGATACTGGCCTGCGGGTCGCGGGCATAGATGCGCCAGGCGGCCCACGCTATGCAGGGCGCGGTGTTGCGGCGTGCAGGCTCGGCCAGGATCTGCGCCGGGTCGAGGTCGGGCAGCTGTTCGCGCACGAGGCCGGTGTAGGCTTCATTGGTGAGCACCAGCACGTTCTCTTTAGGGATTATGGGGAGAAGGCGGTCGTAACTCATCTGGAGCAGACTGCGGCCTGTGCCCATGAAGTCGATGAACTGTTTGGGCCTGGCGCTGCGGCTGTAGGGCCAGAAGCGGCTGCCTATGCCGCCGCACATAATCACGCAATAACGATGTGTGTTCATATCATCAGGTTCAATAGTGAGTCCGCGAATTTAAGAAAATTTTCCGTAATCGGCAAATCGTCAGCGGCCGATGTGTATGCTGCATTTCTGTCCGGGGGCGAGGCACAGCACTCGATACTCCTCGGGGCGGAATGCTTTGCCGTTGATGCTCAGCGTTTTTGTACCGGAGGGGATGCGCAGGGTGCGCTCCGGCAGCGCACCGGCGGTGAGGATGATGTCTATGTCGCGGCCGCCGCGGGTCCAGCTCATGTCGACGGTGTCGCCTCCGCGCACTCTGAAACCGCGTATGCAGCCTTCGGGCCACGCGTCGGGTAGCGCGGGCAACGGATTGATGAATCCGTCCTGGCTCTGAAGCAGCATCTCGCCTATGCCGGCGGCGCCTCCCCAGTTGCCGTCCATCTGGAACGGTGGATGGGAGCAGAACAGATTGGGAAATGTACCCGGGCCGTGCTGCCGCGGGTTCTCGCGGGTGTAGGCCGGAGCGAGCAGCGCGTGCAGCAGGCGGTAAGCCCGGTTACCGTCGCCCAGACGAGCCCAGAAGTTCACCTTCCAGGCGCGGCTCCAGCCCGTGCCGGCATCGCCGCGGCGGTCGAGGGTGCGTCGGCATGCCTCGGCCAGTTCGGGAGTGCGGATGGCTGAAATCTGGTTGCCGGGGTGCAGACCGTAGAGATGGCTTACGTGGCGGTGGTGCGGGTCTACTTCCGCGTATGGCTCAAGCCACTCCATGAGGCGCCCGTCGGGACCGATGCGGTCGGGCGGCAGCTGCGCCATGTCGGCCCGCAGCGAGTCGGCATACGCTTTGTCGATGCCGAGGATGTCGGCTGCGGCGGCCACATTGCCGTAGAGCTCGCGCACTATCTGCGAGTCCATCGTCGGACCCATGCATACGCTCACCTCGGTCGGGTCGGAGCCGATGCGGAATGTATTCTCGGGCGACGACGACGGCGCCGTCACAAGCCAGTCGTGTTTCGGCTCACGTATCATGGTCGACCGGAAGAACTCGGCGGCGCCCTTCATTATGGGATATATTTCCGACAGGTAAGTGGAGTCAGGGTTGTAGAGGTAATGCTCCCAGAGGTGGGCGCAGAGCCATGCGCCGCCGGTATTGGTGGCGCCCCAGGAGGGATGTTGCCCGGGGTCGGTGTAGCGCCAGGGATTCGTCATCATGTGCATCACCCATCCCCGCGCGTCCGGACCGTAGAACACGCGCGCCGTATGCTCGCCGGAGCTGACGGCCCGACGCACCAGGTCGATGAGTGGTCCGTGCAGCTCTCCCAGATTGCCCGGCTCGGCCGGCCAATGGTTCATCTGCACGTTGATGTTGGTGTGATAGTCGCCGTTCCAGGGCGTGGCGATGCCGTCGGCCCATAGCCCCTGCAGGTTGGGCGGCAGGCAGCCCGGTAGCGTGCTGCATATAAGCAGATAGCGTCCGTAATTATAGTACAGGGCCGCCAGCGAAGGGTCTTCAGCCGTGACAAACGACTCGATGCGGCGGTCGGTGGGCAGATGCGACGCCTCGGTGCGCGGCAGCGACACGGCGGCGCGGTCGTAGAGGCTGCGGTGAGCCTCGATGCCGCGAGCCTTGATGGCGTCGGTGTCGCCCTCGCGCATGGCATCGTTCACGGCGTGGAGCGCCTGCGTGGAGTAGCGGGCGCCGTAGAGGTAGTCGGTGGCCGCACTCATTATTATACAGGCTTCCGTGGCGCCGCTGACTTGCAGAGTGCTGTCTGTGGCGTGGCATGTCCCGCCCGTGGCGCGTATGCCGGCGGCGAGGGCGTACTTCATTCCCTCCGCATCCGGTTGACCGCTGTCAAGCGTACCGGTCATCAGTAGCGTGGCCGTGCCGGCCTTGCTCACAGGGTAGCGCTCCGGCCGCGTCAGCCTGGCAGTGAAGCTGACGGCTCCGGGCCGCGAGGCGCGCACGCGCCATATCATTACGTCCGAGCCACGAGGCACGAAGCATTCCTGCACATACTCGGCGCCGCCGACGGTGTAGGCCGCATAGGCGCATGCCTCCGGCAGCTCCAGACGTCGGGTGTAGGCAGTCCATGTCGTATCGGCATAACTGAAATCTATGTGCAGGTCGGCCAGCATCTGGTAGCTGCCGTAGGTGCCCCCGTCGGTGGTCTGCGTGGGCACAAAGGTGCGGTACATCAGCTCCTGAGCCTCACGGTTGCGGCCCTCGCGCAGCAGCCGCTGAATCTCCGGCAGACTGTGCGACGCATCCGGGTTGTCATAGTTGGCGCGGGAGCCACTCCACATACTTATCTCGTTGAGCACCACATGCTCGTGCAGCGGATTGCCGTAGGGCGTCATGCCCATGCGCCCGTTGCCCACGGGCAGCGTCTCCTCCCACTGCTCAGCCGGTGCCGTGTACCAGAGTGTAGTCTCCGGCGTTGCCCCCGCGGGCATTGCCTGCATGCCTCGCGCGCAGCCCGCTGCCAGCAGGGCAAAGAATAGAATCGTATTTCTCATGATGTGCAAATATACGAAAACGCCGCGAATTTTTTTGCCGAATGAAAAAAAAATGCTACTTTTGCAGTCGCAACCGCAAGGAAAGATGCCGGAGCGGTCGATCGGGACGGTCTCGAAAACCGTTGTACTCTTACGGGTACCCAGGGTTCGAATCCCTGTCTTTCCGCAAAAAAGCAGCCCGCCAGGGTTGCTTTTTTTTGCGTGAAAGCAGGGATGAGAACCCGAGGGTTCGTTATCGCATAGCGCTTTCGCAGCGCAGCGAAGAAAGAATCCCTGTCTTTCCGCCAAAAAAGCAGCCCGCCAGGGTTGCTTTTTTGGCGTGAAAACAGGGGATGAGAACCCGAGGGTTCGTTATCGCGTAGCGCTTTCGCAGCGCAGCGAAGAAAGAATCCCTGTCTTTCCGCAAAAAGCAGCCCGCCAGGGTTGCTTTTTTTTGCGTGAAAGCAGGAGATGAGAACCCGAGGGTTAGTTATCGCGCAGCGCTTTCGCAGCGCTGCGAAAAAGAACACAGAAGAACGGCAATAAGTCTCAGAGGTGGCATCAGCGAAGCCGTTGCCAATCCTCAGAGGCGTTGCCGGTTCTCGGTGTTCCGCAGTTGTCCATAGGCGCGATGCGGTCAAAAGGTCTCAGTGACTGCACCGTCACCTTTTGACGGCATAACGCCGCCAATAATGCAGACCGCCCAGCCTCTTACCGCTTTTAATTGAGAAAATCAGGGGAAAACTTGTATGTGAACCTTTTTTGACGTAAATTTGTAATTGAATTACGAAAACAGCCATAAAAAGTATGATACTTGACTTTTCCGTGGAGAATTTCCTCTCCTTTTCTGCCCATCAGGAAATCTCATTTGAGGCATCCAACGACAATACGTCTGAGGATAGCCTTATAATAAAGGTAAAGCACCCCAGGAGCGGGAGCGTTACCCGTGTCCTGCGTATGTCGTCGGTTTACGGCGCCAACGCATCAGGCAAGACCAATCTGCTTTATGCGATTGCCGATGTATGGGCTAAGTTGTATCAGCCGTGTGCATCGAAAGATGAAAAAATCCTCTTCCGACCGTTTGCCATGCGACGTGACGAGAATACAAAAATGACGGTATCCTTCTTTATCAATGGCGTAAAGTATGACTACCGCATTGAGTACAACGGCGATACAATAGCCTATGAATTGCTGGAGTTTAATCCTAACGGCGTGTCATCGCTGTTTTATGAACGCAAGCACAATTACGAGATAAATCTGCCGGAAATAACATTCGGCAAGAATGTCGGCCTTGACAGCAAAACATCAACGGTTATCACGACCAACACACTGGCTAATCACAGCGTGCTGTCAACCTATAATAAGATTTCGGTCGAGGCTCCTGCCTTTGAGACGGTTGTAAGCTATATCCGTAATTCCATACTGGCGTCCCAGGTGCATACCAACATCACAGAGCTTCTGAAAGTCACCATCCTGCAACAAGAGAGGAAAGACTTTATCTTGCGTGCGGTGAAGGAGGCTGATTTCAATATAACCAATATTGTCAATCGTCCTGCCGAAAGAGGGGAAAGCAAAATCGAGTTTGAGCATGACTATGACAAAGGTCGTTTCACCATGCCAATCGAGTCTGAGTCGGACGGCACACTGTCGTTTGTAGAAAAAATGGATATTCTGTTCGGCGCCATAAAGTCTGACCGATTCCTCATGATTGATGAACTTGATGATTCCCTTCATCACGATCTGCTGGTATATTTCCTTCAGACATTTCTGTCGAACGAAAGCGAGGCACAATTGCTGTTCACCATACATGACCAGCTTATTCTGACGGAGGATTTCATGCGTCGCGATATGGCATGGTTCACTGAAAAAGAGAAAGAAACCGCATCAACGGACTTATTCTCGGCCGATGATTTCAACCTGCACAAAAACGCATCCATATTCAATGCCTACAAACTCGGCAAATTAGGCGCCCGTCCACAAGTCGGCTCGCCTTTCCTCGCCATCAACACAAGTAAAAGATGAAACGCTCAGATCGTAAAAAGCGCTCTTTCAGGCAGGGAGCCGGCATAGCTGTGATTGGAGAAGGTCCGACGGAACAGTATTATCTCTTGTCAATGCAGGGATTGCTGGCGGCGAACGTATATCCCAAAGTTGTAAAGGACGGGATGGACTATCTCATTGCAAGAGTGGAAGAATGTATTGCCGATGGGTATGACAAAATATATTGTCTGATAGACATGGATAATAAGTCCGGCCAGAAAGAGAAAGCCGCCTATGCGGATTTTCTGCGCCAATATTCAGGCAAGCAATTCAAAAACCGACAGACGGGAGGTTTTACCGAAGTAATCGTTATTGAAAACCATCCCTGTCTTGAAATCTGGTTCTACTATTATTTCCGTCTTACAACAGGATTGTATTCCTCGTATGAACGCGTCAATCCGTTGAAACCGGAATTGCGGAAATTCCTTCCGGAATACGAAAAACGAATAGAGTTTTTCAAGAAGTGCGGTGGACTGCACCAGTATCTGACATCGAAAGGCGGCTCAATTGAAACCGCTGTGAGGAATTCCGGATTATCTATGGTTCACCATATAGATAATCCGGACGGCGCATTCAGTGAAATGTGTCGGCTGCTTGAAAGGACGGACAGCAGTGAATCTGAATAGGTGCTGTGCTCATGGCGCATCGACAATGCAAGCCTGCGGCATAGATGAAGATATATGATTTTGCAACGATTTGCCGTTGCAGTGCCCCGGAAATACTGTTGCAAAAATCGTTGCATTTACATTTTTCAACTAAGTTCATAACCTTGATTCCAAAGATAATTATTAACATTGCAATTACAGCAAATCACCCTCGGAGGAGGGTGTGAGGACTTGTGCCCAATAACTGTTGCAAAACTGTTGCACTCGGATGTGGTCTAGAGTGCAACTCGATGATATTTACCGGCTTAGACGGGTCAAAAAGGGTACCTGTCTTTCCGCAAAAAGCAGCCCGCCAGGGTTGCTTTTTTTGCGTGAAAGCAGGGATGAGAACCCGAGGGTTCGTTATCGCGCAGCGCTTTCGCAGCGCAGCGAAGGAGTAAGGCTTGCAGCATAGGCACTATCTTCCTGCACATTGACCGGCATAGGGAATCCGCAAAGCGGGTGGGATTTTCAGCTCGCCGCGCTCCACGGACTCCCTTTTCATTTTCGTTTCATAAGCAGGGGGTGACCTGCGGTCGTGAAGCTGACATCAGCACCCTCCGGCGCCCCTCTTACCTATCCAATATCACTCAGAATTTCCATCTGTAACATAATCATCTTCCCATGTAACACAGCTCGATTTATTGACATATTTTAACACTTCGGGAGAGGTAATTCATGACGGTTTACCTATTTTTGCAGGTGCAAAATCATAAAAACGCACCGATTAATACCTATAATCAGATCACAAATACCCTGAAAAATGAAAAAAATCGTCGGTCTCGCCATCACGCTGGCCATGACATTTGCCGCACATGCGGCGAAGTTCACCGTGGACTTCAACAGCTATCCCGCAGGAAGCACATTTGAGATGACAGGCGAAGGCACAGCCGCCGTACAGGCCAACCCCGCCGGCACAGGCAACGTCCTTGCCGTCAAGTGCGCCGCCTACAACAGCGTGCCGGTAATCCCCGTGACACTGCCCGAAGGCATCACACTCGGAGCCTGCACGGGCATCACCGTCAAGACCTACATCCCCGCGTCGGGCAACGAACAATATGCCAACTACAAGCAGTTCCAGCTCTATGCCGACGGCACCCTCATATTCAAGAATACAAAGAGCGACGGCAGCGACGAATATCCCAACCAGGGCAGCAAGGATTCATGGATAGGCATATACACCGCCGCCGACCGGCTCACACTCACCGACGCGCAGAAAGAACTGCACAGCTTCAGCCTCGGGGCCGGACTCAACGACAACAAGATGACCTATTATATAGCTGAAATATCCTTCAGCTACGACCTCAGTCTCGACCCGCCCGTACTCCCCGAGCGCGGAGCCTTCTACACCGGCGTTTACCGCAACCTCTTCGCCGAGGCAGGCTATACCGAGCAGCAGATACAGCAACGCATCGACGACCTCTGGAGCACCTACTTCGAGGGCAATAAGGACACGGAACGCCTATACTACGAAAGCGGCGACGACATGGCCTACATCCTCGACGTCAACAACAACGACGTGCGCACCGAGGGTATGAGCTACGGCATGATGCTCTGCGTACAGCTCGACCGCAAGGCCGAGTTCGACAAGCTCTGGAAATGGGCAAAGACCTACATGCAGTATCCCGCCACCGACGAGCGCCGCGGCTACTTCTCGTGGCAGTGCAATACTGACGGCTCCAAGAAAGGCAACACCCCCGCCAGCGACGGCGAGGAATACTTCATCATGACCCTGATGTTCGCCTCCGGACGATGGGGCGACGGCGAAGGCATTTACAACTATAGCCACGAGGCTAACTACATCCTCGAAATGTGCCACGAAAAGCCCGCCAAGGACATCAACCCCTACTCCTCCTACACGCAACTCTTCGACCCGACGGAGATGCAGGTGGTGTTCGTGCCCTACGCCTCCGCCGCCAAGTTCACCGACCCCTCCTACCACCTGCCCGCCTTCTACGAGCTGTGGAGCCGCTGGGCCGACAACAACAAGGACTTCTACGCCGGCCTTGCAGCCAAGAGCCGCGAGATGTGGGCCAAATTTGCCCACCCCGACACCGGACTCATGCCTGACTATGCCGAGTTCAGCGGCGCGCCGCACACCGGCGACGGCGACCACTCCGGATTCCTCTACGACGCATGGCGCTGCATCATGAACATGGCCATGGACTTCGCCTGGTTCAGGCCCGCAGGTGTCGACTACACCGGCCTCGTGCAGCGGCAGTACGACTTCTTCCTCAGCAAAGGCATCACCTCCTACCATAGCATCTACACCCTCGACGGCAAGGACAAGAACGGCAACACCGACCACTCCCCCGGCCTCGTGGCATGCAACGCCGCCGGCGCCCTCGCTTGCGGCACACGCGACGCCTGGAAGTTCGTCGAAAACTTCTTCGACACAGCCATCCCCACCGGCCGCTACCGCTACTACGACGGATGCCTCTATTTCCTCAACTGGCTCAACTGCGCCGGACGCTACCGCATCTACGGCAAAGGCGCTTCCAGCGGCATCGCCGACATCGGCGCAGAGAGCCGTCCCGAAGTACGCCTCACTGCCGACGGCCTGCAAGTAAGCGGCCTCACCGCCGGACGATACCGCATCATCGCCCTCAGCTCCGGCATCGACGTGCGCCGCGGCAGCTACGACGGCGGCATCATTCCGGCCACAGACCTGCCTCACGGCGCCTACGCTATAATACTCAACGACACATTCACTTCTAAATTCATCAAATAACTATCATGAAAAAACTTTACTTGCTCGCTGCAGCCGCCCTGTGCGCCGCAACGGCCACAGCCGCCAACGGCGACGTCACCGACGGCTGGCTCATGCTCGAAGACTTCGAGGGGACAGCACCTGCCCTTTCGACTTTTAAAACTGACGGCAGCGGCGTCGGTACCGGCACCTCTGAAGTTGTAGTTTACAAATCCAAAGACGGCAACGAAAACAATCATGTAGGAAAATTCACAGCAAAAGATGCTCGTACCGACGGCTTCCTGCTTACCGTCACACTCCCGGCCGGCAAAACTATTGCAGACTATACCGCCATCAAACTTGACTTAGTTGGCATCAATACATCGTACAAAAGTCTTGACCTTTACATTGACGGCACTAAAATTTATACCCAGGATGGAAATCCTATTGGTGGGCAAGGATCTTGGAACAGCCACTCACATGACATCACCGTAACCGGTGGTAATACAATCACCATAGGATTCTATAACTACTTAGGCAACGGTAATCAAGTAGCTTTTGACAACATTCAGCTGAAAGAAAAAGAAGGAGGTTCCGGCGAAGATCCCGACCCCGTAGACCCCACCGAGCCCGATGCAACCACCAACGGCACCGTCACCGACGGTGTTCTCATGGTTGAGGATTTTCAGGACAAGGCTCTCGGCACGGAATGCGTATGGAACATGTACGGCAACGCCGGCAAGGGCACAGCGGCAATCGCAGCAGACCCGACAAAGGCATCCAACTACGTTGCCGAGTTCACCAGCACCGACTATGACTATTATGTAGAAGTCGACGTCACCCTCCCTGACAGCAAAACCCTGAGGGACTACAAGAACATCATATTCGACTTCTATCGCTATACCGGCGACGACAACTACAAGAAGATGCTCGTTTATGCCGACAATGAGGAAATCTACCTCGACGGCAACTACATTGAGCAGGGTAAGGAAGGCCAATGGACACGTAACAAGAAGTACGCCATCCCGACGACAGTAGCCGCAGGCAACAGCTTCAAGCTCCGCCTCGGCCTCAACGGTACTAACGCCGGACACTATGCCATCGACAACATCCGCCTTGAAGAAGCTTCCGAGCCCGTAGAACCCGGCACTTACGACGAGACCAAGAACGGCACCGTCACCGATGGATGGCTCATGGTTGAAGACTTCCAGAACAAACAGCCCGGCGATGATGTGACAGTCAAGACTTATTGGGGCGGCGAAGGCAAAGGATCAGCCAAAATTGAGGTAGATTCTGAAAACGCCAAAAACCTTACAGGAGTATTCAGCGTAACGGACGGCGACTACAACACCATCTTCGCCCTCAACATAACACTACCCGATGGGAAGACACTCAAGGACTACGAAAAAGTAGCATTCGACCTCTACCGCTTCAGCGACGATGACGATTACAAGCAGATGCTGGTGATGGCAGGAGAAGAACAGATATATCTCGACGTTAAAGACAATGGCGATGCCAATTACGTACAGCAAGCCCCCGCTACAACCTGGACTTCCAAAGAGTACGCCATAGAGGCTGCCACAACAGTAGGCAATACCTTCACCCTCTATTTCGGCATCAAGACCAACAAAGGACATTATGCAGTCGATAATGTCCGCCTGCGCGAGCGTGAGCCTGAACTTGAAGTAGTCGGCACACCCGTAATCACCATCAAGCACGGCACTGCGGCCGGTACCATGACCGTATCCTACAGCTTTGAGGTGGCTAACCACAACGGCGAGGAAATCAAAGTCGTAGCCTCCGTTGACGGACATGACGAAGTAATCTTTGAGGAAGCCGCAGCCGAACCTAAAAACTCACCCGCACGTGCAGCCGGCGAGAACAAAACGTTCAGCGGCAACCTCAAGGCTCAGCACGACGTACTGAAGACCATCAGCAATCCTAACGTAAGCCTCACCGCCACAGCCGGCGAGAAGCAGCTCTTTGCCATCACCAAAGCTCCCGACACCACCACAGGCATCGAGGACGTGACCGTAGACAGCGAAGCACCCGTCGAGTACTTCAACCTCCAGGGCCTGCGCGTAGCTCAGCCCGAGGCCGGTCAGCTCTACATCAAGCGCCAGGGCGACAAGGCCGTTAAGGTACGCTTCTGATAACACATCCACCACATCAACAGGCATCTGCCGCGCCTCCCGCGCGGCAGATGTTTTATTTACACCCATACAGAGTTGCAAAACCTCGGATTGCACAGGCGCACTGTCCGATACAACGGGAACAACCCGCGCTCGTCGCGGGTTAAATGTGGTTAGCCGAGGGTTAAGGAGCGACCGAATGGCGCGACGTACCCTCGGTATAAGCATCACATTATTTCAACCTGCCGCATGGCGGGTTGCACCACGTTCAGACACTAACTGATTGTCGTCTATAATGGGACGTGCAACCCGCCATACGGCAGGTTGATGGATTTTGCGGGCTTACAGCAGATACATTCTCCTTCTAATCATTGACCTGCATCGGGAGCCCGCGGAGCGCGGCGGGCAATTTTCAGCCCATGCGTGAGGAGGCATAGCCGACGAGCCATGGGACATCGTGCCGCCATCCTCCACGCGCCGAGCTCCGGCAGGGAGCGACAGCGCGTGCTTGCGGACCTTGGTCCCGGCACACACCGACGGCTCCACGGACTAACGTCCGGAATGGCGCAGCTGCGCATCCTGCCGGAGCTTGCTGCGCATGTATTTACACCCCGCAACCCATGGCTCGTCGGCTGCGCCTCCTCACACATGGGCTGAGAATTGCCCGCCGCGCTCCGCGGGCTCTCTTTTCTTCTATATTCTATTATTGTTGTCAGGCAAAACATCATAAAATACAATATATTAGGTGTTAACCTCCATACAAGCCCTATTCATCGGTGATTACCCGCCGCATGGCGGGTAAAATCCGGTTAGCCGCGGATTTAGGCGCACAGCGCCGTATCCGCGGTAAGTTCAGCAAAGGACATCAACCTGCCGGATGGCGGGTTGCACGACTTGCGGCCGCGCACCCTTCTGAAAATCTGATAATAAACCCGGACGTTGTGCAACCCGCCATCCGGCAGGTTGATGCTTTTGTGGCGTTACCGGTGGTATGTCGCTCCCTACGGTCGCTCCTTAACCACCGGCTAACCGAATTCAACCCGCGACAGGCGCGGGTTGTTCCCATTTTAGCGGACAGCACGGGCGGCACACCACGCGCACACAAACATGCAACAGCCGCATGCCCCGATACCGGCATACGGCTGTTTTTATGAGCCTGATCGCAGGCGCCACGCGCCCGCAACCCTCTTACCAATAAACTATAAACTATAAACTAAATATCACCGTTCGGCGCGCATGGGATTGCTCAGGAAATCCTCGTAGGCGAGTCGTATGCCTTCGGGCAGCTCGGTGGTGTAAGTCCAGCCCAGGCGCGCAGCCTTCGACACGTCGAGCAGCTTGCGAGGCGTGCCGTTGGGGCGTGTGGTGTCCCAGAGTATGCGACCCTTGTAGCCCACCACCTCAGCCACAAGCTCAGTGAGCTGCTTGATGGTGAGTTCCTTGCCCGAGCCGGCGTTGACAGTCTCGTTGCCGGAATAGTTGTTCATGAGGAACACGCAGAGATTGGCGAGGTCGTCCACGTAGAGGAACTCGCGCAGAGGGCTGCCGTCGCCCCAGCATGTCACCTCCTCCAGGCCGGCCTCCTTGGCCTCATGGAAGCGGCGTATAAGAGCCGGAAGCACGTGCGAGTGCTCGGGGTGATAGTTGTCGTTGGGACCGTAAAGGTTGGTAGGCATCACTGAGATATAGTCCGTACCGTACTGGCGGTTTAGATACTCGCAGTATTTCAGGCCGGAGATTTTGGCAAGGGCGTATGCCTCGTTGGTCTGCTCTAGCGACGATGTGAGCAGGCAGCTCTCGGGCATGGGCTGGGGAGCGAGGCGCGGATAGATGCACGACGAGCCCAGGAACTCAAGCTTCTTGACGCCGTTACGCCATGCGGCGTGTATGACGTTCATCTCCAGCATCATGTTGTCGTACATAAAATCGGCGAGCGCCGACTGGTTGGCGACGATGCCGCCCACCTTGGCGGCGGCGAGGAATACGTATTCGGGCTTCTCCTCCTCGAAGAAACGGTTCACGGCCTCCTGGTTGATGAGGTCGAGTTCCTTGTGGGTACGGGTGATGATATTGTCGTAGCCCTGACGGCGAAGCTCGCGCACGATGGCGGAGCCTACCATGCCGCGGTGGCCGGCTACGTAGATTTTAGAATCTTTTTCCATAACTTTCTATATCTGTATAGGTTGGATGGTTTTTCTGTCAGAATGAATCCTTACGGCGGATTTTGATGGGAATGACACCCTCCTCGGGAACGCTGTCGACCACGAGGGCCAGATGGCCGCCGCCTCCGGCGCCGAGCATCTTCCAGGCGAGCGCACGGTCGCGCCACGCGTCGATGAACTCCTGCACGCCGGGCTGCATCATGGCCGGGAACATAGCCACCTGCGCGTTGAACGAATCGCGGAACGCACCGGCGAAGGCCGTCAGGTCGCGGGCCATAATGGCGTCCCAGCAGCGCGCGGCGGCGCCGGTGAGCGCCGCCACCTTGGCCGGAGTGATGTCCTTGCCCTCCACCACGGAGCAGCCGGGGCGGCGCGGGAACATGGGCACGAGGCAGATGTGCTCCTCGAGCCACGAGAGAACGGCCTCGTCGTGGCACGACTCGATGCGCGCTGGCCAGTAGTGGCCGTCGTAGAAATGGCGGTTGAGGCCCGACATGCATATGCCTATGGCATCCTGCGCACCGCTGATGTGGCCCTTGTTCTCGGGGTCGTTCTCGAAGCAGAACAGCAGGCGGGCGAGCATCTCCTCGTTGTAGTTGGGAAGCTCGAAGGGCCATATCTTGCGGGCGGCGTTGCGTGTGGAGGTGGACATGCCGCCGCGCTCCATGAACTCCACCGTGGGCTCGATGCTGACCGTAAGCGCCCAGCCCGAGCCGTACTGCGACACGTAGGGCTGGTCGATCCACGTGCCGGCCAGGTCGACGCGATAAGGCAGATGCGACTTCACGCCGGTGCGCAGCGACGTGGTGGAGCGCGCCGTGAGTCCCTCGTCGGGCACACGCTCCAGCTCCACGTACTCGATGCCGCGGGCGGCGCACAGCTCGCGCTTGACGTCGCTGCCGCCATCGCTGTTGACAACGAAAATATCGGGCTGCACCATGTTCATCGTCTCCACGAAGTCGAGCATGCCCGAGCCGGGATTGATGTAGGCGTCCTTGACGTAGCGTATGCTCTTCACCATGTAGAGGCGCTCCTTCTCGGAGTAGACCGTCTTGCGGTGCTTGAGGTCCTCGATGGTGGCGTCGGAGCCTATGCCCACGTAGAGGTCGCCGTACTGAGAGGCTGCCTTGAAGAAGGCCACATGGCCCGAATGGAGCATGTCGTAGCAGCCCGACACGAATACTTTTTTCTTATGAGTGTTTTCCTGCATCGGAGTGTTTTTCTGCATCGGATTTCAGAATTCCAAGTGAGTAGAGAAGAATGACGACAAAGCAGAGGGCCGACACCGCGAACGAAACGGATATGCCCGCCGCGTCCGAAACCCACGCCTGAAGCGGCGTGAGCAGCGCGCCGCCCAGGATAGCCATTATCAGGCCGGAAGCGGCAATTTTGGCGTCCTCGGGAGCTATGCCGTCGAGTGCTATGCCATAGATGGTGGGGAACATCAGCGACATCGCGGCCGAGATGAGCACGAGGGCCACTATGGCTGCCATACCCGACGCGCCCATCACCACCAGCGTCAGCACGAGGGCCGACGCGGAAGCTGCGGCGAGCAGCCGCACGGGGGCGATATACTTCATCAGCCACGTGAACACGAAGCGGAAGAAGGTGAAGCCGAGTATCGACAGCAGGAACACCGTGGAGGCCGACTTCTCCGCCAGCCCGAGCTCGTGCATGGCAAGGCGGATATTGAACGACCACACGCACGTCTGCACGCCCACGTAGAAGAACTGCGCCACTACGCCGTAGCGGTAGCGGCGTATGCCCCACAGGCGCCGGAAGCACTCCGCCACGCCGGAGGAGGCCGAACGGTCGCGGTCGCCGGGCATGCGCACCAGCGCTATCACGACGAGCAGCACGAGCAGTCCGAAGCCTATGAGCATGTAGGTGCCGCTGACGGCGTCCAGCTCGTGCATCTGCACGGCTCGCAGCGCGTCGGCGTCCATGCCGGAGCGCTCGGCTGCGTCGGCGGCGTTAAGCTCGCCGAGGATGAAGTGGCGGCTGATGAGGATGCCGCATATGGCGCCTACGGGATTGAACGTCTGCGCGATGTTGAGTCGGCGCGTGGCCGTCTCCTGCGGCCCCATGGAGAGGATGTAGGGATTGGCCGTGGTCTCAAGCACGGCGCAGCCCGCCGCCATGATGTATATGGCGAAGAGGTAGAACGCATAGGACGCGGCCTGACCGGCGGGATAGAACAGCATGGTGCCGGCGGCATACATGGCAAGGCCGAGCAGGATGCCCGACTTGTAGCTGTAGCGCCGGATGAAGAGAGCTGCGGGCAGCGCGAAGCAGAAGTATGCTCCGTAGAACGAAAATTGCACGAGCGACGTCTGCACGTCGCTCATGCTCATTATCCGCTTGAAAGCCGCCAGCAGCGTGTCGTTCATGTTGTTGGCCATTCCCCAGACGAGGAAGAGCAGCGACACCAGCAGGAACGGCAGTCTGTAGCGTTTCATCAGGTCAGGCTTACTTCACGATGCCTTTCTCGAGATATTCGGCGAGGTTGGTGCGCACGCTCTCGCTGGCACGCTCTACGGCCACCTTTGCCATGTCGGCGTCGGTCATTATCTTGACGAGCTCGGCGAAGGAGGTCTTCTGCGGGTTCCAGTGCAGCTCGGCGCGGGCCTTGGTGGGGTCGCCCCAGAGGTTGACGACGTCGGTGGGACGGTAGAAGTCGGGACTCACCTCAACGATCACCTTGCCGGTGGCTTTGTCGATGCCTTTCTCGTCGGCGCCTTCGCCCTGCCATTCAATCTCGATGCCTACGTTGTGGAAGGCCAGCGTGGCAAACTCGCGCACGGAGTGCTGCTCGCCGGTGGCGATGACAAAGTCCTCGGGAGTCTCGTGCTGGAGAATGAGCCACATGCACTCCACGTAGTCCTTGGCGTAGCCCCAGTCGCGGAGGCTGGAGAGGTTGCCGAGATAGAGTTTTTCCTGCTTGCCCTGCGCGATGCGTGCGGCGGCCAGGGTGATCTTGCGCGTGACGAAGGTCTCGCCGCGGCGCTCGCTCTCGTGGTTGAAGAGGATGCCGGAGCAGCAGAACATGTTGTAGGCCTCGCGGTACTCCTTCACGATCCAGAAGCCGTACTGCTTGGCAACGGCATAGGGGCTGTAGGGGTGGAACGGGGTGTTCTCGTTCTGCGGCACTTCCTCCACCTTGCCGTAAAGTTCGGAAGTGGAGGCCTGGTAGATGCGGCATGTGTCGGCGAGGCCGCACTGACGCACGCCCTCAAGGATGCGGAGCACACCCACGGCGTCGACATCGGCCGTAAACTCGGGCGAGTCGAAGCTCACCTGCACGTGGCTCTGCGCGCCGAGATTGTAAATCTCGTCGGGACGCACTTTGTTGATTACCTGTATCACCGACATGGAGTCGCCCAGGTCGGCATAGTGCAGGTGGAAGCGGGGGTGGCCCTCAAGATGAGCGATACGCTCACGATAGTCTACCGACGAACGGCGTATGGTGCCGTGCACGTCATAGCCCTTTTCAATAAGGAATTCGGCGAGGAACGAACCGTCCTGGCCGGTCACGCCTGTGATAAGTGCGGTTTTCATATTTCTTTTTTGCCTGTGTGTGATAAATATTTTACCGCCGCAAAGTTACGAATTTTTTATGAAAAAACCTAAACAACACACCATTATAACAGCAACCCCGGCTGCATGCGCTGGGCGCGGGCAGCCGGGGTTGAAAGGATGAGGCCGGTCAGTTTATTCGCTGCACTTGGCCTTGATGAACTCGCGGTTGAGGCGGGCGATGTTGCTCAGGGAGATATTCTTGGGGCACTCGGCGGCGCAGGCACCGGTGTTGGTGCAGTTGCCGAAGCCGAGTTCGTCCATCTTGCGCACCATTGCGCGCGCACGGCGCTTGCGCTCCACCTGTCCCTGGGGCAGCAGTGCGAACTGGCTTACCTTGGCCGATACGAAGAGCATGGCCGAGCCGTTCTTGCAGGCGGCAACGCATGCGCCGCAGCCGATGCAGGTGGCGGAGTCCATGGCCTCGTCGGCGATAGCCTTGCTGATGGGGAGGCTGTTGGCATCCTGGGCGCCACCGCAGTTGAACGACACGTAGCCGCCGGCCTGCTGTATCTGGTCGAAGGCGTTGCGGTTTACGGCAAGGTCGCGGATGACGGGGAAGGCAGCCGAGCGCCAGGGCTCGATGGTGATGGTGTCGCCGTCGTGGAACTTGCGCATGTGGAGCTGGCAGGTTGTGATACCCTGCACGGGACCGTGGGGATGGCCGTTGATATAGAGCGAGCACATGCCGCAGATGCCTTCGCGGCAGTCGTTGTCGAAGACTACGGGTTCCTCGCCCTGCTCCACCAGGTGCTGGTTGAGCATGTCGAGCATTTCAAGGAAGCTGGAGCCTGTGCTGACGTTGTCCAGGTGGTAGTCGACGAACTGTCCCTTCTCTTTGGGGCCACGCTGACGCCAGATTTTCAGATTTACGCTGATAGTATGTTCCATTGTATTGTTGGTTTTGAGAGTAGGGATTACGACTTGTAGTTGCGGGTCTGCACCTGAATGGCCTCATACTTGAGGGGCTCCTTGACGAGGATGGGCTTGACGCCTTCGCCGGTGTACTTCCAGCAGCTGACGTACATGTAGTCCTTGTCGTTGCGCTTGGCCTCGCCGTCCTCGGTCTGGTACTCCTCGCGGAAGTGTGCGCCGCAGCTCTCGTTGCGGTTGAGGGCGTCGATAGCCATCATCTTGGCGATCACCAGGAAATCCTCAAGGCGGAGGGCCTTCTCGAGCTCGGTGTTGAGGTCGTCGGCGCTGCCTACGATGCGGAGGTCGCTGTAGAATTCCTTGCGCACTTCCTCAATCTCGCCGAGGGCTTTCACGAGGCCCTGGAGCGTGCGGCCCATGCCCACGAGGTTCCACATCACGTGGCCGAGTTTCTTGTGAATCTCGTCGGGGCTCTTTGTGCCCTTGATGTCCATGAGTTTCTGTATGCGCTCGCGCACAGCCTTCTCGGCGGCGTCGAATTCGGGTGCGTCCGTTGAGAAGTGAGGCACCTTGATCTGGTCGCTGAGGTAGTTCTGCATGGTGTAGGGAAGCACGAAGTAGCCGTCGGCGAGGCCCTGCATCAGCGCGGATGCGCCGAGGCGGTTGCCGCCGTGGTCGGAGAAGTTGCACTCGCCGATGGCGAAGAGGCCCTTGACGGTGGTCTGCAGCTCGTAGTCCACCCAGATGCCGCCCATGGTGTAGTGGCTGGCGGGGAAGATCATCATCGGCGTCTCGTAGGGGTTGTCGTCGCTGATCATCTGATACATGTCGAAGAGGTTGCCGTAGCGGTCGCGCACCACGTCGGCGCCGAGGCGCTGGATGGCGTACTTGAAGTCAAGATATACGGCATTGCCCGTGCCTACGCCGTAGCCGGCGTCGCAACGCTCCTTGGCGGCACGCGAGGCGATGTCGCGGGGGCAGAGGTTGCCGAAGGCGGGGTAGCGGCGCTCCAGGTAGAAGTCGCGGTCCTCGTCGGGGATGTCGGTAGGTTTCTTCTTGCCGGCGCGGATGGCCTCGGCGTCCTCCTTCTTCTTGGGCACCCAGATGCGGCCGTCGTTGCGGAGCGATTCGCTCATGAGGGTGAGCTTGCTCTGGTCCTCGCCGTGCACGGGGATGCAGGTGGGGTGGATCTGCGTGAAGGCGAGGTTGGCCAGCAGGGCGCCTTTCTTGAAGGCCTGCACGGCGGCGGAGCCGTTGCAGCCCATGGCGTTGGTGCTCAGGAAGAAGGCGCGTCCGTAGCCGCCGGTGGCGAGCACAACGGCGTGGGCGGCATAGCGCTCTATCTCGCCGGTGATGAGGTTGCGGACGATGATGCCGCGTGCGCGGCCGTCGATGATGACGACGTCGAGCATCTCGCGGCGTGTGAAGCTGCGCACGGTGCCCTTCTGTATCTGGCGGTTGAGCGATGCGTAGGCGCCGAGCAGCAGCTGCTGGCCGGTCTGGCCCTTGGCATAGAACGTGCGGCTCACCTGCGCGCCGCCGAACGAACGGTTGGCGAGCAGGCCTCCGTATTCGCGGGCGAAAGGCACACCCTGCTGCACGCACTGGTCGATGATGTTATTCGACACTTCGGCCAGACGGTAGACGTTGGCCTCGCGCGAACGGAAGTCGCCGCCCTTGACGGTGTCGTAGAAGAGGCGGTAGACGCTGTCGCCGTCATTCTGATAGTTCTTGGCGGCGTTGATACCGCCCTGCGCTGCGATGGAGTGTGCGCGGCGGGGGCTGTCCTGGATGCAGAAGTTATAGACGTTGAAGCCCATCTCGCCGAGGGTGCTGGCGGCTGAGGAGCCTGCCAGACCGGTGCCCACGACGATGATGTCGAGGTTGCGCTTGTTGGCGGGATTGACGAGCTTCTGGTGGGCCTTGTAGTTGGTCCATTTCTCCGCGATAGGACCTTCGGGAATTTTCGAGTCAAGCTGATACTCGGGGAGTTTGTAGCTTTCGATGTCGGCAAATTCCGGCATGATCGACGTGGAGTCAATCATTCCATCGAGTTTTTTCAGATCGATCATATCTTAGAGAATTACTGATTTTTTTGATTTTCCATTACACTCTTGGCGTACTCTATGCTGCCTTCCACTTCGGTGGCGGCCTGGGCGAGAGTCTCTACAGAGGGGATGACTACGTCGGGGCACTGCTTGCCTGCGGCCTCGGCGATGGCCTTGGCGTCCTTGACGAAGTTCTCGCACACGGGCTGCGTAAAGAACTCGGCGAGCACGCGGTTGCGGTCGGAGCCTTCGGGCGCGGCCTTCACGGCCTTGGCGAAGGTGTCGGTGAACGACTCGTTCAGAGCCTCGGCGCGCTCGGCCCAGAATTCACCGTACTGCTCCTGGAGGGCCTGGTCGGTGGTGTAGTAGTTCTGTCGGGCGCGTACGGTGAACACAACGGCCTGAAGGATGAAGAGAGCCACCACGATGCTGCTCCACCATACGGCGAGGTGGCGCAGACGGCCCATCCAGATCTTGTTGTTGAGGCCATAGGACTGGAACATCGACCAGATGCCGTGGTTCATGTGGAACCACAGGGCCACGAAGCCTACGATGTAGACGATGGGAGTCCAGATGCACTGGAAGGCCAGCTGGAGGTACAGCGTGCCGAACTCGGGTGCGGCGGGAGCGCCGTCGACGGTCGACCAGGAAGCGGGGTCATGGCTTACAATCTCGGCAAGCTGCATCTTGGCCCAGAACTGGATCAGGTGCACGACCAGGAATGCCAGCACGACGATGCCGAGCACGAGCATGTTTTTCGACGACCACTCCACCTGGGGTGTGCGGCCTGCGATGCGGTAGGCGTCGCCACCGCGGGCGCGGCGGTTCTGCACTGTCAGCCACAGAGCATAGATGATATGGAGGATGAACAGGACGGCAAGGCCCATGGAAGCCACCAGCGCATACCAGTTGGCACCGAGGAACTGGCAGATGCTGTTGTAGGCCGTAGGCCACAGCAGTGCCACCGCATTCATCGCCACGTGAAAGGTTAAGAATAGGACGAGGCATGTGCCCGTAATAGCCATTACGAACTTACGTCCTATGGATGAGCTTGTTAACCACATAAGATGATTGATTTTGGATTAGTTATTTGATTCGTGTATTTTCTGACAGTGCATTTATTCTGCAAATTTAATCCATTTTTGCCACGCGACCAAAATTAAGGAAAAAATTCCGTAAATTAGTTAATATATAGTTTATAGATTGAGAGTTTAAAGGTAAGAGGGGGAGTTAGTACGGAGGGTGAGAAACAGAAGACCATAAGGTCATAAGCGACATAAGATAATAATTGACATTCAATAAAATTAAAAAGTTTTGTTCCTTCTGACCTTATGTTCTTCTATATCTCGTCATGCGCAGTAACTTCAGGCATATACAAAAAAACAGCCGCATGCTCCTCACTCCTTTGGCATGCGGCTGTTGTGTTGTTTGTGTGCGCGTGGCGTGCTGGCCGA